>JGI24891J29808_1000028_pt1 | contig 211672 bp, 221 predicted proteins | sample FreactcultuFSWF8_FD_29808 | JGI IMG/M metagenome (IMG submission 29808) | reverse complement strand
AACCAAGACAACGCTCTTTACCCACCACAACTCTCGCCCAAGGACCTCGAGTCTCAATCTCCACCACCTCCTCCACCTCAGCTCCCTCCTCAAGTCTTTCCCAGCTACCCAGAGAGAAGAGGAGGCATGAATATCCCAACACCCATCTTCATCCTTCTCATCCTGGTCCTGCTCTTCGAGTCCTGCATCATCTTCGTCTACACAGTTGTCGCCCTCTGGAATACTCTTCCCATGCCAATGCCTATGCCTATGCATCTCGAGCAACCTCAACCCCTCATCATCTCTCCTCAGTGGCAGATCCCGGCCGCTGCTTCCGCTCGAACAATTACTGAAACTGTCTCTACAACCATTTTCTCAACAATCACCGCAAGCACAACACTCTCTGCATCTACAACCACGCTTTCTGCTTCTACAGCCACAACCACACTCTCTGCTTCTACAACCACGCTGTCTGCATCCCCGACTACGATTCCTCCGGTTACTGTAACAAAGCCTGCACCTACGATCACAGTGTTGAGCACTGTGAGTGCTCCTCAATTGCCGTCCATCACCACAGAAACTATTCTATCAACCACGAGTTTGGGCAGCAGTAGTACGGTGACAAGCACCGCTATCGTTACAGCCAGTGCCGTTTAGACGAGACAGAGACGCAGAGATGACATGAAGAAAGCTGTATGTGTGTTTTTGAAATACATGATTTTGCATCGAGAAGAACTTTGCAACCAGAAGAATCATCATGACAAGGAGCTGGTTCTCCTTCAAAGCGATACATTGTCGTACATTCACGACGACGAAATTGCTCAAAGATTACGAAATATAAAAGTCTACTCAAAACTCCAACTTCTACGTACCAAAACGTGAAGCCTATAAGTGATGTGATCCCTCAAATGCCGAAGTCCAATGTTTATCCGAAGTGACATGTATTTCCAGAAAGATATGAATGCAAGGGTGCATGTTCTGAAGCCATATGAGATGCAGAAGAACTTCTCGTTCGAAGTTTTTGATTAATCGACTGCAACTATAGACCTCGCCTTCGAAGTATGTATAAAGAAAAGCAGACGCAGAATTTTCCCCCAACGCAATGCTCAATGACCCCATGAAGAACCCGCTCCATCGCCCTTTGCCCCTCTGGTTTTTTTGTGTTTTTCGTGTGTTTTTATGTGCACAGTATCCTCTCCGATGATTTCCGTTATGAGTAAAGCAAGTAAAAACAAAGACAAAGGAAAAGGAAAAAAAACAGAAAGACGATTGCTCCATTTTGATGTGTGATGATCCCCTTTGTCCTGTGTCGTGTTGAGCATCAATCATCAGATTCGCAGAACTCGCAGAGTGAAGAAGAAAACAGTAAAAAGTTCAAAGTGAAGAAAGAAAACAAATCAAAGCCAGACCTTCCTGCCTGTTGAGAAAACTCAAATGAGAAAGAAAGACAAAGAAAAGGGGAAGGACACTAGCATGCTTTTCCAGTGAAAAGATGCCCATTGCCGCGCAGAACTCCAGAAGATGCAAGAGAACTCCGTAAACGCCCGCTCAAGATTATAACATGTCGTCGAAATTGATGCCTCTCTGGGCAGCGAGCTTGCGGAGGAATTTCTCCATGGCGTCGTTGCCAGAATCAATCTCCTCGAGGTAACGGGTGGTCTCAGTGAGAACGGCACTCTTGCTGAAGCCACCAGTCTTGAGGTTGGGGACGATTTCGTTGAGATCTTCGTAACCTTGCTTGATGATGTTGCGGCGCTTCTGCTCAGAGCGGATGTGGTTGCTGCGCTTCTGATCTTCGGTGAGGTTCTTGCGAGCGATGCTGCTAAGCTTGCTGTTGGCGCCAGAGGAAGCTCTGCGACGCTTGCCAGTAGACTTGGGCACGTTGTTGCTCTCGCCATCATTGTCGTCAGAGTCAGCAACAGTGTTGTCGCCATCAGGGCTCGAGTTGTTGGTGACCTGGAATGCAGGCGAGGTGATGGATGTGTCAAACTCGTCTTCATCGGGGATCTTGAACTTGCGACGCTTCTTGGTCTTGGAGCGGTCAGACTCTCCAGTGGAAGTCTGATCAGCGAGGGTGGCAAAGGACTGCATGTTGGCAGGGTAGTAGCTGTGAGTACCCCTGGTCAGGTCAGGGGTGTGAGGCACAGAATTCTCAACAGAAGACATGGCGTCGTTAGAGGAGTGGACCATGTTGCGCGCGAAATCGACTTGTTGTTGGGTGAGAGCGTCTTCGAGACCTTGATAGGGGGCAGCGTAACCGGATTGGCGAAAGTTGTTGTCTGTGCCAAAGTGGAACATAGGGGTACTGGATTGGTGGGAGGAAGAAGAGTGGGAATGGGGGAGTGAGTTTACGTTTGTTGTCGAGTTGTCGAATGAAGCACGAAAGTGGCCGTTCGTCGAGGGGTACTGGGAGGTCGAGGAGCTAGTCGCCGTGGGGACTGTGAAGGGAAACGACGCATGTCGGCTTTCGTGCTGCGCCATTGGCTGCTGTTGAGCTACGGGCGCAGGGAAGCTTCCGGAACCGAGTCTATGAGTTCCCGGATTTCCTTGAGCTCCTTGAGTCGAGTTTGCACGGTACGAAAACAACGTCGACGCAGCATGAAGCACATCCGCAGAGGCATTCGCTTCGGGTATACCAACGATGGCGAGCAGATCCTTGGGGTCCTTGGGGATCTGGAAAGTCCGCTGGCTGTAATCGCCGTTCTGGTACTGGTATGCTTGCTCTTGAGTGGGGTATGAAACAGGATATGACTGATCGCTGGTAGGATACATCCATTGAGTGTCGCTGAGCTGGTCGAACTGCTGAAAGCTCGAGTCCGGCAGGGTGTTCAGGTTTGCCAAGATGGACTCGGGCATGCTGTCGGGCCCTCCATAGTGGTCAGGATCGCTGAAGAAGTTCTGGAGAGTGGTAGATTCGTCTTGGTCAAGCAGAGGCGGGCCCGATGGGGGATCGTTGGGCTGGTAGGGGAACTCGTCTGTCATAGTGTCAGCGCGGTAACAGTCAAATGCACGTGCTAACATGTGGCAGGGCACACTCGCACTCACATCCAAAGGGAGTTGTGGACCAGGACGAACGGTTATCGGAGGCCATCATGGATGGGTACGAGGCAGTCTCGACCGACTCGAGTGGCTGCAAGCTGTCGCTTCTGATCTGTGGAGTAGCGCTCGTGTTGAAAAGGGCATCATCCTAGTATTCCCAGTCCAACTGCGATTGGCGCATCGAGAAGGGTTGTGCGGCTTGTCTTGGTCCGGACACTTGAAGATGGCAGAGACGGTCCTGAGCTGAGGTGTAATGGTGTGAGTTGAGATGGAAGTACGGCGCCGCAGTGATGACGAGTACTGATATACCAGGTGATGGTCAGGTACGGAGCTATCGATACTATTCCGGTGCTATCCTGAGAGCTGGAGTGTGTGGTTGTGGTCGAGTCCAGATGGCCGACCATTTGCGAGAGTATGATGCAGACTTGCTTGCATGTGATTGCCAACGTGCACGGACCACCCGCTTTCACAGCTACCTTGAGCACGTGCAATCAAGTCTGCTGCGTCCTCCGCTCCTTCCTTCTAACGAATACTGACACCGCCCGCAGGAGCATGTTTCTGCTTCTCAATTCACTTTCATATACGCCTTGAGTGACGGCCAACTAGCATGCACACTCATGCTGTTCTGAAGACGATGACGTAACTTCCCAGAAGGAAGATGAAAGACAAGATACACAGTTCTGTCGATTGTGAAGTACATCTGATCGTGGCTTGACATGGAAAGCTGCGAGATCGTCACGCACATTGCAATCCTTGACTTGAATTGGACCCTGATAGGTATACATGAGAGGCCCGGCCCGTCTGCATGTCAGGCCTTCTACTTGTCCATCGTGGCGCAAAGCGTGGTTTGAAGACAGGTTGGTTGACCTTCAGAGATATGCCCTACCTCTTGGCTTATGGCTGCTTGCCCTCCGTTTCATCTTCAGTGATGATACGAACATGCTTCCGCTTCGAGTTTCGTGTCTGCCTCGCCTTTCTCTGCCCTTCAAGAAGGCATTTACAATGTATTCTTCATGCTGCCTCGGAATCGTGTCCTGCAGCTCGCCGCATTCCTCGGGACTCCGCATTCGCGGTCCGCCTTCTGCCGCTTTGCAGATCTGGAGCCTCTCTTCTGCAGAAAGCACTGCACTTTCATGTCACAACCACAGCATCTGGATGGTGGAAGAATTACACTCCACACAATGATCTGCAATATCAAGCAATTCTTCCGAAACGCTTCGTCTTTGCTTGTGGAGACCCCATGGGCAAATTAAGCCACCTCATTGAGGCTTCTCTCGCTTGTCTTGCCTTGGTCTGCTTTGCTGGAAATGCTTGTTGAAATTAACGGATGAATGATTCTGTACATCCCCTCATCCATGTAACAAGTACCTGATGTTAGAATACAGGCCAAGTATAAGTAGCTATACCACGCTCCGATCGTCTCTCTTCCTCCATTCAACCATTCAAACATTCATTTTGAACCTTTTCTGTCCACGAAACAACATGAGATCTCTCGGTTCGTTCAAACCAACATGACTTTCTCTACTTCCAGCTGACCTCTGAAAGCATTCCAGTCATTGTCCCTTTCCGGACTGGCAGCAGTAGCCGCCGCTGCCCCAGCTTCGAACATCGCCAGAGCCGCTGATGCTTGTCATGTCACATCGTACTCCGGTGTCGCTGCTGCTGTCTCTTCCTGTACCAACATCACTCTGGATGGTATCGCTGTGCCCGGAAACACCACTCTTGATCTCACCAAGCTCAAGGCAGGCACGACGGTGACGTTCGCTGGCAAGACAACTTTTGCCTACGCCGATGCCAACTACGATATGATCAAGTTCGCTGGTACCAACGTCGTGCTCACAGCCCAGAAGGGCGCGATCATTGACGGAAACGGTCAAGCATGGTGGGACGGTTTGGGTTCGAACGGAGGAGTCGCTAAACCCAACCACTTCATTACCGTCAAGGCCATCGGTAATTCCGTCATCAAGGACCTTGTGATCCAAAATTATCCTGTCCACTGCTTCAGTATATCTGGCAGTAACGGCCTTGTTGTGAAGAACATTCTATTGGACAACTCAGCTGGCGACGCACCCAACAACAGATCCAATGGACTTGCCGCTAGTCACAATTCTGATGGATTCGATATTTCAAGCACTGATGGCATGATCCTGAAGGATTCTCGGGTCGTGAACCAAGATGACTGTGTTGCTATCACCAGTGGCAACAACATCACCGTTTCGAACATGTACTGCGACGGCGGTCACGGTCTGTCGATCGGTAGTGTTGGAGGCAAGGTGAGCATACACTTACTCCCTCCATCGTTCGATCATCTTATCTGACTTTTCACAGAGCAACAACAATGTCACCAACATTCTTTTCGAGAACAGCAAGGTCTTGAACAGTCAGAATGGCGCAAGAATCAAGTCAAATTCTGGCACGACCGGCTACATTGCCAAGTAAGCATTACATCCTCTTCGTTCTCTAATAAAGCAAGCCTGACATCTTCTCCAGCATCGAGTACCGTAACATCCAGGTCTCGAACATCGACATCTACGGTATCGATATCCAGCAAGACTACCTCAACGGAGGCCCGACTGGCAGCCCAACCAACGGAGTCGTTGTCAAGAATATCACTATGTCGAACATCTCTGGTACTGCACAGGCCAAGGCCAGAGACTACTACATTCTCTGTGGCGATGGCAGCTGCTCTGACTTCAAGTTCAACAACATTCACATCACTGGTGGAACCAACAATTCCTGCAATATCAAGCCTACAGGAAATTTCCAGTGTGTTTAGTTAGACATGCAGCAAAGACGGAACGCTGTATCCGAAATAAGGGAGAATACCAACCAACCACAGTATACTTGATTGGAATCTATGAATAGTCTGTGCTCATGCTGGCGCTTAGATATCCAATGAGGAAGGAATACGATTGTTTTCTCCAACTTCGAAACATCATCAAGCTGGAAGTCAAAGCAGTGCGAACTTCCCATTTTTTACTTCCAAATACCTACTTTGTCGCTGTTAGCCACTCGTTGCATCTGCCAGGATGGTCACTACAACTCGCCTTCTGAACAAAAACAAAGAGAAAGACTGCATCTCAGTAACCTTCGATCGGAAGTATTACCAAACCACGACCGCTTTCATCAAGCGAAGTCTGCGTCCTCAAGAATGGCAGGTCAGCACGTTCCATGGCCGTATCATCGTTCCACGCCTCGGAGAAGAGCGATTGCTTAACGAAGCAGCCGCCCTTGAATTTATCGCGAAGAACACCACGATTCCCGTACCAAAGGTCCTCGCATGCTTCGAAGACGATGGAGCAGTGTATCTTATCACCGAGCTTATTGATGCACGACGCATGGACGACCTCAATTCCTCTGACCACATCATCATCGAGGAGGAACTAGAAGGCTACGCTCACCAACTGCACACACTCCGCTCCAGAAACCTTGGCGGTTGCTCTGGTCTTGTAATTCCACCCTATCGAGTCAGGGACAAGACACCTCGTGATGAGCGGAAGCTGCATCCCTCGAAAGTAGAGGAATATGTGTTTTGCCATCATGATCTTAGTCAAGCCAATGTCCTGGTCTGCCACGATGAGCTGAAGATCAAAGCTTTCATTGATTGGGAGTATTCTGGCTTTTGGCCTGAGAAGTTCGAGAGGGCGTTTTATAAGCGTGTGGGACCTTCAGTTGCGTTGGAGGGGGAAGCGGATGATGTGGACGAGATGTTGAAGTTTATGAATGAGAAATTGGTTCGTTGATAGGTCAGGCGAGAGCGACTGTTACCTGTTATGTTGGCAGATATGTGGATGTTATGGCGATCCGGACTTCGGAATCGTGCACGAATCTACTTCGTGGGCTCAAAGCAGTTCTGCAGCAGTAACAATGGCTTCAAATCATAGCGTGGGGGAATTGAGCAGGCGAGAATGGTTATGGAGGCCTCATGCGCCTCTGAACTTGATATTGAGGGGAACAATTTTGTTTGAATGGCTTCTCTCGTCTATTGAGGGTTGGCTTCGCTCGCACCGCTGCTTCTCCATGCACTCAAGATCAAATCGACGATGTGATCCACACCCTTGCCGTTCTTGACTTGGGCGAAAATAGTAGGGCCACCCTCTCTGCGAGTCCTGTCAGCATGGATATTCCAAGATGTATTTGGAAAAACCTACCTGATCTTCCTCGAGTCTCTGTCCATGACTCCGAGATCAGCACCAATAAGTTCTGCCAGATCAGTCTTGTTGACAACAAGCAAGTCAGACTGTGTGATTCCAGGACCGCCCTTGCGAGGAATCTTGTCGCCTCCCGACACATCGATAACGTAAATGATAAAGTCGGCAAGTTCACGGCTGTAGTTTGCAGCCAGGTTGTCACCGCCAGACTCAATAAGCAGCAACTGAGTGTTGAATTCGCGGTGGAGATCCGTCAAAGCAGCCAGGTTTGCCGAGATGTCCTCACGCACGGCAGCATGAGGGCAGCCTCCAGTCTCGATGGCTCGAATACGTTCAGCAGGCAGAGCCTTGTGTCTTGTCAAGAATTCGCAGTCCTCGCGGGTGAAAATGTCGTTGGTGACAGCGGCGATGTTGTACTTTTCGCGGAGAGCCAGGCAAAGGGCCAGCATAAGTGCAGTCTTTCCAGATCCCACGGGGCCACCGATACCGACTGTGAAGGCTCGTTCCTTGAAGTCACGACCTTCAACGATAGGCATCTCACGGCCCAAGAAGGATCCAGGACCATCTAGAATCTCATGGCTGTGTCCGTGGTCAACAGCCTCGTGAGAATGAGAGTGGGATCCGTCGTGCGAATGAGACATGGTGCGGTATTGAAACGAAGGACACTTGGATGTAAAAGTAAACAGATGCTCAAATTACGAGTCAAAGTTTGGAGAGCTCCACGTCGAGGGTCTTGGAGGGTCCGAACGGGTGGGGCAGCCCGGCGATAAGGACCGAGTCCAAGCTTTTTGCCCGCTATCGGGAGTCGACGACAACATCCAATTGTTCATACTTCCCTCCCACGCTGTCTAGACCTCATGACCATGTTGTTACGTCTTCTCGTCAAGAACGACGAGAGGTAGGATATCAGATGATGGATCTTGAGTCCGTCGACACAGTCACATATACGTCCTTTGGTATCGAGAGATTCTGAACTTCTGATCGGATGTTCTTGGGTGAAAGAAGCATGTCTATTCGTCCATGATGATGCGGACGCCCTCCTCTATCCATTCTCTATGTCTAGTAAACGTACTCGAAGTTGGGATTCTGCTTGTCCGTCAAATTGCTGAATGCTGTATCGTTGAGTGCAGCAGCTTCGCCACTTTCACGCATCCTGAGTCTGGTGTTCTCCTTACGCTTATTCTCCCAGATAAACACGTATCTCAGAACTCCAAATAGCACGAGCTCGACACAATTCGCTACTAACAGGGAGCCGATCCCGAGAGGATACGAAGGTGCTTGCTCCTGTCTGTAGAAGAATGGACTGGCAATGTTTCCAACGCATGCGCCGAACCAAATCATTCCGGAAACTATCATCTTCTTCGATTGACCTCCAGTATTGCTGGTCACAAGCGAGAGAGACAGCACGAAAGAGGCTTGGTATGAGCCAGTCAGATAGCTTCGATGGATGTCAGCTTTGTTTGGTTCATCAACTGAGGCCCCGGTTCTGAATAACTTACAAGCAAATCAGTCTTCCGACGTAGGCGGTGTCGGGTGCCAACAAGAATCCGAGAGCACCCGCAATTGTTGGCAACATGAAAAGAGCACATACGATTGTGCGGCTGTTCTTAGGCAAATATCTGTTTGCCATGGCTCCCAACCCAATCCAGATCACTACCAGGGCTCCTTGAGGGATACCGAGCAATGCTGTATGTAATGTATCAAATCCCAAGCCTTTGATAACCAGTGTGGAGAAATTCGAAATTCCCCCATTAGGCAAATTTGCCGAAAAACCTAGTAAAGTGAACAGCCAGGTCTTATAATCGAGGTATGCTTCCTTGATTTGGTCCCAGTTAATTCGCTTCTGCTCAACACCAGTCTGGTTACGGCGCATACGAGCGATCATGATCAATTTCTCATCGCGAGAGAAGCCTTTAAAAGTCGTGGGTGAATTGGGGAGAAGGAGGCAGAGCACAATAGCCCAGACCGAACAGAAAGCACCGACGATCAAAAACTCGTATCGCCAGGAGGCAAGAGCACCGTTGATGTTTCCGATTCCGTATCCGATAAGACCACCACCAGCCACTCCCACGCCATTCCAGACATACCAGGCTGCAATTCGAGAGGGCTGTTCCTCACGAGTGTAGTACATGGATGTGATAAGCATGAACGCGGGATCGGCGATGGCTTCGAATGCTCCGGACAAGATACGTAATGCTGCCAGAGCTGGGAAGTTGTTCGCGGCAGCTTGACACATGAGGAGAGCTCCCCACATGAATATATTGAAGGAGAGGTACCACCCAGGCCTGCATCTTTGCATGATGAGGTTGGAAGGGATTGCCCAGACCAGCCAGCCAAAGTAAAAGACACTTGACAGCCATGAGTATTCATCTCCAGTTAGGTCCAGGTCATTTTTTATGCCGAAAATTGCTGCGTAGGACAAGGTAGTCTTGTCGACGTACTATATCGTGGGAATCAGAATAAGCTATGACTGCTTTTCCTCCATCTATAGGGCGTTTCTCACGTAGAAGAAGTAACAAATTCCCAGCAATGGGATGATGCGTCTATCCAGCTTGCGTTTGAGTCTTTTCTCATCTGCCTGATCAATTGATTCGTCATTCGGATAGCGTTGCAAGGCTTCTGCATAGAGGTCGGCTTGATCGTTGTCGAGCTCCCCAGTGATCGGTTCCTGAGGCTTCTTGTAGTCAATGTACTCGACCTCCTCCTCCTTGGCCGTATCGTCGTGCTTGTCCATGGTTACTTCGGCGGATGTGTCGGATGCTTTCGTGGGAGAAGTTCATGAGGGATCCGCGTGTCTTTATAGCGACCATGCATTGTCGGGGTCCGGGGAATGCAGTGATCCTCCGGCGAGAACTCCGCTGAGATTCATGTCCACCGGTATCACCGCATGACGATCGTCCAGACATGTATGTCGCAGTGTGGCGGTCCTGATGTGCGTGAGGTGGAGTATCACTCTTGGCGACTGGAGTTGTTCCACCAATGAACACCTCTGAGCCTCGAGACGAGCACAATTGAACACCTGAACTTCAGATGTGACCCCACCCGAATCACCGGCAACACCGCCCCATGGGGCACCTGCTTCCAGCCTGTGCAGCTTCCGAATGTCTGTGCCCTATTCGACGGTATTGGCTAGTCTCACTTCCGATGCTCTCTGGAATCGTCCGGCCGCTCAAGATCTATGCAGAAGCACTATCGACTGTGGACAGCCTCGTAATCAGTGCACAAGCAGAGCAAGATGCTTCCGCGCTGCTACATCCATGTCTCTCTCTATGACTTGATCGAGGGCGGTCATGGCGCGAGTGGCCCTGCCTACCGATGAGATCACCACAACCATTGATTCGAGCCGTCCGTTCATGTCAGTAGATGGACCCAATTTGTATTCTCCCAAGTGCCCAAAGCTGTTGCAAGTGTGTGGGTCGAATTGCAGACCTGACTTTTGTGACCGCCAGCTTCTTACGTCTACTCCTTGCTCTCCCAGGTATGCAGTCGTACCATACTCGATCAAATAAGTATTAATCGCCGGGAGGGAGAGAGCAAGTCCCTACAGCGAATTTGAGGTTGAGGCCAGATCATCGATTTTGTTTAATTTGTGTGCGTGCGAGAGGTAGCACTCTGCGCTCCTCGTTCCTCTGTCTGTCATGAGACTTGCTAGCCTCTCTCGGTTAGCGCGGGGACTGGTTTTTCGAACGCTGGAGTGCTTATTTCGAACCAACCGCTGAGACGACCCTCGAAGACTTGGAAACTCCAAAGGATCTACAGCAAGCCGTGCATGTAGACTACGTTAGAACCTGCGACGACTGCTACGTTGTATGAAACGCGAAGGTATCGAGGTTCCCAGCGAGGTTCAAATGTGACAAATTTGCAAGCCTGCTGAGACTCTTTCGAACTTGGGAAATCTCTGAGAAGGCAGCGGCAGTTTCAAGTGCTACTATGTTGCAGAAGATGGCGAACGTCTGGGTTGGCAGACTGACGGAAAGCAAAGATGAAGCTTGTCCTGGCGACGGCAGCAATAATCTAAAACGGGACGCTCTCCACAGGCCCCCATGGGGATGGAATTGCCGAACAAGCTAACATCTACACACGAATAGATCGTATCTACGGGTTGCGACACGCAGTGAACCGCAATGTACGCCTAGCGCGAAAAATTCCGCGATTTTGATATGGGTGGAGGAATAAAGGTAGGCCAAGAACTCGATGTCAAAGCCACTCTTCCGCGCCAGGTATCCAAAGGTGAGTTCTGAGCCAAGAGAGTGATTGATACGTTCATCCGTAGTGCTCGTTCGGGATCCCGTACTACGGACTATCCAGAGAGAGAGAGAGAGCAACAGAAGTTTGTGGTCGGTTGTCAAAAACAGGCAGGTCTTTGAGCCTGCCAAGCCTGCGGACGCGAGGTCGCCGAGGAGAAATCTCCAAACTTTGATGCTTCCTGTCTGTTTGAACCCATCCTTCATAACATTTCTGCCCCAACACGGTGGATGCAGTACGATCAGTAGGCGGATACGCCGTATACCCGAGAGACACGGTGATGAATTAGGGCAAGACCTGGCGCAAACAACCAATGAAAGGCTCTGATTCTCGACTCCCCAAGCCTCGTAACGCAATACGGCGGATACGACCGTAATTCCTTTACGGTCAACAACAGTTTTGATTGCGACTTGTACGAATAGAAGAGGCAGTGCTGCAAGGCAGACAGGTAAGATGTATGATAAAACTGTAGAATCCAGCTCTTCTCTCTGTTCTCTTCTTGTCACTCCATCTCCCGCTCCTCTACCTCACGTCAGCCTCGTTCCTAAGCTCGCTCTCAGCTTGAGTACCATCTACTTACTCAGAAGAGACGATACGCACTGAACCACACAAAATGTCCGACTCAAACGACGGAGAAATCAACTTCGTTCTCTACCATTACACGCCATCAATCGTAGCCGCCATCATCTTTGTTGTGCTTTTTGCACTCGGATTCTTCGGACATGTGTTTTACATCTTCAAGCTGCGTGCTCGCTATTTCATTCCATTCACCATTGGTGTGCTGCGTGAGTTTTCTGCATTTATCATTTACAGGACACAGCTAACACGACATAGTCGAATGTCTTGGATACGTTGGACGTGCTCTCTCACACAGCGACAAGGAAGCTCTAGGGCCTTTCATCATGCAAAGTCTTCTGATTCTCGTCGCACCTGCACTGTACGCAGCCTCGATCTACATGGTTCTCGGTCGCATCATCCGCCGTCTTGATGCCGAAGAGTACTCGGTCATCCGCACCAAGTGGCTGACCAAGGTCTTCGTCATTGGCGACGTCTTCTCCTTCCTCGTCCAATCCTCTGGTGCTGGACTTCAGGCCAAGGGTGATCTCGACTCTTTCAACCTCGGAAAGAACATTGTCATCGCTGGTCTCATCATCCAGATCATCATCTTTGGCTTCTTTGTAATTGTGGCCGGTCTATTCCACGTCCGCGTCAACAAGCTCCCCACCGGTGCATCCGTCGATTCAAACTTGAGCTGGCGCAAACACATGTACAACCTTTACTTCTGCAGCGCCATCATCCTTATTCGTAACCTCATCCGTGTGGTCGAGTATGCTCAAGGAAACAACGGCTACATCATCACTCACGAGTGGATGCTTTACATCTTCGACGCTGTCTTCATCTTCTTGGTCACCGTTGCTTTCCTTGTCTTGCACCCCAGCAAGCTTTTGGGCAGCGGGCGTTTCCCTGCTCGTCCTACAAACGATCCCCAGCTCTATGCCATGGAGAGTGGTCGTAGCATGGTTAGATCACACCGCCGCCATTCCAAGCATAGACACAGTCGTACTCATTCGCATTCTAGACACCCCCACAAACATCATCAACACCATTCAGCAAGACCGAGAGGCCCTAGATCCCCTCATCGATCTTCGAAGCATGATCGCCGAAGGATATCGAGCGAAACATGAGAAAGAGCTGGCTGGGAATGGAATGGGAAGGGACACATGATAGCGTTCGAGCATCGCACATGACGAACAGGCGTTAGGGAGTTCTTTAGCTCAGGCTATACCACCTTTGAGCATTGACAAAAGGTCATGATTGGAATTGAAGCAAGGCCTGCACATACTATGCTAGTAAACATAATGAGATTGTTCGATATCATTCCGCTCTGCCAACCAAGTGCTAGAGAATACTGCTATCATACTCAGGAAACGTGTCTCGGTCTACTTTGTCGCCATTATCCAGAACTCTTGAGCTCATGGTAGTTACAAGCGTTTTTGGAAGACTCAAGATTCTCAGCAACACCATCCATCTCTCGTTCAAGAATCACTTTTACTTGGGTCCCTCAAAACAGAGACAAGAGCCAATCAAAAGACGCTAGTCTGTTGGTGAGCAGCACAGTGTTGTGCCCCAACACAAGAATGATGGTCAACATGACATCTAAGCTATCTTGAGGAAGCAAACCGTTGTTCATGCAGTCATGAAGCGATACAGCTATTGTAGCAATCTCGGAGTAAGCAGAGATAGATTGCAACAACAACGGCGGATGAAATGACAAGCAAAACGGGCAAGCGCTGCGAGAAAAAATACGTAGATACAACGGTGATCAAGTGATCATGCAGCTCTGATTTAAGTATTGGTCAAGGCAAATGAGATTGTTCATGAATGTGAAAATGGTTTGTCTTTTGTGTGTAGAAGTGATCGTTCTATGGAAGACGATCATGCTTTCTCTGTGATGATTGAGAAGGAAGATGTGACAAGGGAGAAAAATGAAATAGGCATCAAGCAAACAGGAAGCGACAACGGGGGTATGGTCCTTTTCTCCTGACATCATTAACAACAAAAACATCAACGCCGCCGTAAGCATTAAATTCACAAGAATATGTGAAGTGGTTAGGTCGTTCAAGCAGCCACTGGTGTAGACTCCGGAGCGGCCGGTTGCGCATCAACAGACGTGCTATCATCACGAACAACGTCACTGAGGCGTAAACGTTTTGATGGGGGTGCAGCTTGTGACTTGTAGGACTCGATCTTGGCTTCGAGCGACTCGACTGTTCTCTTCAAAGCAGACTCGCGAATCAGGGCGGCATCAAGGTCGGCTTTGTATTGGTCTGCGGCATCGCGAGCTGAGGCTTCCTTTGCACGGGCATCTTGCTCGCTCTGTTCAAGCTCAGCGACTCTACCACGGAAGAGGTCGTTGATGACTTCCAGTTCGCTAACTCGGGTCTTCAAAGAGCTGTTGTTCTCTGAGTACTGGTGTGCATGTTCAGGGTGCATTCCGTTGACCGAAGGTGCGGGAGAAGGTTGACGAAGGGCGAAGGTAGGCAAACCGGATGGTTGGAAGGAGGATTCGGCGAGAGAGACGTTGTCAAAGACATGTTGAGGGGCGATGTTGGGATTGTGGTGCGAGACCATTCCAGGAGTATTCGTGCGAGATGAGGGAGAAGGAGAACGGTGGTGTTCGCCAGAGGACATGCGATCGGAGTGACGGCGCTGAGGATATGATCCAATCGGAGTGTTGATGTCGGCATGGAAGCCAGGCGATTCAAGCGAAGGCTGAGGCAACATTAGCTTGTGCCAGAGACAGAGTAAGAGTGACAAGTTGGCTGACCTTCTTCTTGGGGCCGGTGGCTGTCTTGACGCGGTTGCGGCTCTTGATAACGTCCGTCTTCAGACTGATCGGACGGGGACGGCCATGTAGCTTGAGGAAGAGACCGCAGGCATTGCACAGCACTGAGCCCATCTCGTCGCGGCGCCATAGTGGAGTGGTGCTTGTACCGCAGTTCTGGCATACGGGCTGCGTGTCGAATTCAAGTCAGTTTCACGCTCGTTATCGATTTGAAAGATAAGGATAAGGAATCGCGACGCGCACCAGTCGCGCCGGACCCTCGAATAACACTTACAGGTCCATTTTGCTGGCCACCAGCAGTGGCAGCAGGCGCCGAAGTTGCGTAGTTCATCGTGTGCATAACATTAGAAGTCCTGTGAAGAAAAGGTATCAGTCCTGTATCAATTGCGAGATGCGTTGCCAATGCCGATGCGCTGATAGGGTAGGGCAGAGATTCCCACAGCTTGGGCCTTATCTCGGGTCTACCTGCCGACTCAAGATAAGATTCTCCCGACGCCGACCGACTACCCCACTACCAAGTAACAACAACAACAATCAAGAAAGGAATGCTTACCTGGGCATCATGGCCATGGGATTTGCTCCGAATTGTCCAAGGCTCGAAAGGCCAGGAAGTTGCATCGGTCCACTGAAAGATCGCTGAGGAACAGAGTATTGTGGTCCTGTGTACATAGGGGCTGCCGAGGATGGTCGAGGGATTTCATGTCCCATATGTGCAAAGAATTGTCTATCTTCAGCATAGATTGGAGGCGTAAGAGTGACCGGGTAGTGAAGGCCCATGGAAGACTTGGGTCTATACACATCCATTGCAGGATGTCTGTACGAAGTGTCGATAGAAGTAGGTCTGTATGCCTCGATAGAAGAAGGTCGGTGGAGCATCGTAGCGGTGATTAGTTCGTCAAGTCTTTGTAGAGTATCGTCAATCGATTAGTCGTTGGAGATGGTCTAAGATATATGAACCAGGTCAAAGGAGTGTGTATCAGAAGGTATTAAAAGAATGAATGACTGAATTAGGATGGAAATTAGTATAGAGTCGAACAAAGGAGTGTCGTGAGAGAAGTCGTAGGTAAAACACTTTGTCGTGAGGCGTATGTCTAAGTATACATATGTCGTGAAGACATGCCCAGGGGTGGCGACTATGTAATGACAACGGTAGAGGCTTGAAGTTCGGCGTCGAGGTAAATTGCCAAAACAACAGCAAAAACGCAAAGCGGTTCTAGTGGGCGTTATGTCCACCGTCCTGCGTTTTCATCCTGTCCAGATATCTGTGACAGCATCTCAAGTCATGGTAAACATTGAATTCACCATGTACCAGGTACTCTGATTCCTGTGTTTGTAGTCCTATTTGATTCGAGAGGACTCTGAAGTATCGTGACGTTCTAACATTCCGAGTCTCTCGAGCTTTGGAACGAGTAATCGATCTGTGATATGTCTTGTCAATTCATTCCTGGAAAAGTGCGTAATTTGACGAAGCCTTCGACCAGCGTCATCCGTGGAGCTGCGTACAGGTGAGCAGCAAACAAAGCTCCTTACGAGAGCCGCAGGCCGCAATCAAAGTACAGCTCGCGTTCGACGGCTGCACAACGGTGAAGACAGGAGATTGGCGGTAGCCAGTACACGAAGTTTATCCCTTACCCGTCACGCATGAACAGAGATGAGGTCCGTCCTACTTGGAGAAGCGATCGGCGATCGATAGCAAGTACAGCTTATTGTGATAATACTGACTTCTGAAACTTGATTGCGATTGGCATGATGTATAGCGAAGAGAGAGCAGGCGAATGCTTCCAGGTCTCGGTGAGCTTGGACCCTGGCAGATCCAAAAGGAACAAGTTCAAGGGGCATTGGGGGCTTTCCGTTTACGAGAGACAGCTCAATGAACTCGGCGTTCGCGGGACAAGCATGGTTCGACGACTTGAGGCGGTGCAATCAGGACTGAAAGTTGGAATCTGCTATCGAACAAAAACGACTGCTGTATCGCGGAATCGTTGGCATTCAAGCTACGATAAGCAAATGATAGCTCGCTGAGATGTACAACTTTCTGGCCATGACAATTTTTTCGATTATTCTTTTTGCAGTAAATCGACGTGTAAGCAGAGAGCACTTGGTTACAAGGAAAAGAAAACACAAGGCTATTTAGACAGCTGTTGAATCCCATGCTTTGAGATGGAACTTTGATCAAATGTGCAACCCCCCTTTGTATTTTGAGTCAACATGGGGAAAGCTTGGCATGTCCAGTCGTCATTCCATCGCCATTCGTGTTCAAGAATCACAAGGTGACTGTCTTGGACTGGCCACCTGTCTTCCCTGAAACCACGACCAGTCAAAATTTATCATGGGAAAGTCGAGGCCAGCAACGTCTGGCTATGCCAGAATTGCCCAGGCAGAAGAGGAGGACGACGATTCATACCATTCCGACGAGGACATTCACCAAGGCCAGTCCCGCATCTCGGTGGATGCAGACAGTACGACGTATGCGCCAATACAACCGAAGCGACGTGAGCGTATGGACCTGCCCGATGGTCGACCTTCCAATCACCGACGACGACGTACAAACTCTGGAGTTGACATCAAGGCCATCAATGCCAGGTTGGAGAAGTGGGCCGACGAGATCGCTCAGAAGTTCAAGATTCGCAAAGTCAAGGGCAAGTCGCAAGAGGAGGAGCAATTAGAGATACACCATTCCGTGTTCCAGGCTCCCGACTGGATCAGACCGGCCACAGCCGAGACACTGGCAACCGACCTCGACGAGCCCAACGATGACAGAATATCCAAGATTGAATTCGACGACATTGTTGAGAGCGTCCGGGTCGCCATTGAGATGGGTATGCAGCCCAAACTCATCTCTCAGGGAAGTTCTGGAAGTTACTTTGCGAGGAACACGTCTGGCAAAATTGTTGGTGTTTTCAAGCCAAAGGACGAGGAACCGTACGCTTCCAAGAATCCAAAGTGGACAAAATGGATACATCGAAACCTCTTCCCCTTCTTCTTCGGACGCGCATGCCTTATTCCCAATCTCAGTTACATCTCTGAAGCGGCCGCCTATGTGTTGGACAGTCGTCTACGGACTCATCTTGTACCCTATACCGACGTCGTCACTTTGTCTTCCAAGGCCTTCTTCTACGACTTCTGGGATAGGCGAGCGCATTACCGCAAAGGCAAGCCATTTCCTGAGAAGCAAGGTAGTTTCCAGGTCTTCCTCAAAGGCTTCAAAGACGCGAACATCTTCCTCAAGGAGCACCCATGGCCCGATCAACATAACTCAGGCTTCCGAACGGATGCTGCGCCCAAGCGAAGGAAGCGAAGATGGGGAGAGGACTGTCGACCCAGAGGTGCACCTTCCGATGATGAAGACGAGGATGTCGAGGGGTCTCAAGCACCTTATACCGACCGACAACGCTCTCGTAATGTGTTCTGGACGCCCGCTCTTCAACAGTCATTCCGCGAGCAGCTTGAAAAGCTTGTCATTCTCGATTACATCATGCGCAACACCGATCGAGGACTTGACAACTGGATGATCAGGATCGACCAGCAGAGTCAGGAAGCCGAGATTGTTATAGAACCTCCCAACAAGCCAAAAGATGGACAAGCCGACCCTTACAAACGACAAGAAAACATGAGCACAGGCGGCCCAACTAGTTCACGACCAAATGCCACTGTGACTCTTGGTGCCATCGATAATAGTTTGTCCTGGCCTTGGAAGCATCCTGATGCTTGGAGGAGTTTCCCATTCGGCTGGCTTTTCCTGCCTGTTTCCTTGATCGGTCGTCCGTTCTCGGAGAAGACCAAGCAGCACTTCCTTCCTCTGCTTACGTCAAAACAATGGTGGAGTGAGACGCAGATCGCGTTGCGTAAATGCTTCGAACAAGACGCCGATTTCCAGGAGAAAATGTTCGCTCGTCAGATCGCCGTCATGAAAGGACAAGCCTGGAACGTCGTGGAGACTCTAAAGACACCGGACCACGGCCCTCTGGAATTGACGAGACGTGCTCGTGTTTGTGTCTGGGATGACCTTGTAGAGATTCCAGTGGCCGTTCCCTTACGTCCTTCCAACGATATTCGCCATAAGCACACCGACGTTGTCAAGGTTCCAGGAATCAGAGAGGAAGAAGAGATGGATATTAGTGCTGCTTATGCTTCAGCACCTCCACTGCACACCGATCTTCTTGGCCCTGATCCTGCGCAAAACAACCGGTTTAACATCTCGCGACAGAACAGCAGTGGTGACGTCCGACGCAGTGATGACAGTAACACTCCTCTTTCGCCCTCCAGTGTACAAGGTTTCACGTTCGATAACGCCAAAGAGTCCAGATTTGCACGCCCTGTTGCCATTCGCTCCAAGTCAAGGCTCAGTCTCGACGAGACGAGAAGACTATTTGACAATCTTGGGGAACGTCGGAGATTCTCCTTCGCTCTGGGAAAGAGAAACGATGATCTTGATGTTGGTGATGATGATGCCGATCTGGATGGCGACCTCGGTTTCGCTGCAGCAGAAGATCAAGATGGTTACAGGAGAAAGGTGATTGTCGAAAGGATTGAGATGGTCAAGGGCAGGGCACCTGTCTTCACTTGGTGCTAGTGTTACATGTTAACGGCGTTTCGGATCTGGATTGGGGCATGGGAAGCTCAAAGACATGGGTAGGCAGCATTGCAAGGCGCTGTACAGATACCACGTGTATACCTAGGATACCTGAAATGAATGAATGATGACAGTCTCTTGACGGGATGGCTCTGGCCAAACAGCGAAAATGCAGTTTCCACCGCGTCAGTGTCGCAATGCGTACTTCCAGCGAAACTCGAGAGCACACTAGACCTCGAATTTGTCGCATTGTATAATACACAGAATTGCGCATCTTTGGGTGTCGCTATCTTTGGCGAGTTCAGACTCGAGATTGTTGATTGCTCACGGCCGGCTCGAGTCCGAAGTTCGTCTCGAGACGGCCAGCGACACGTCATGATTCACAACCAAACACAATCCTGTCCAAACCAAACATCTCGCCAGTGATACCAATACCTTTGGCTTGAGTAATAATTTTGTCGGAGGAAGACTGTCTGACTTGCAGCTTGCAAATCAAAGGCTCATCAATTTAACGTTGTTGCTTGAGTGCGACCGAGTGCCCCAGACCTCTTGTCTTGCCGGATGAACGAACCTTCTCTCGCCTCATTCGCTCGACTTCAGAACACTGTTATCACATGTTCAACTCACAGCGAATTTTACCGGCCACTTGAAACCAGCAGGCGATTGCCCTTGAGTTCTCGTGAAATCGATCACTTAAACATCATTCTCAAATGAACGCTGCGCAGAGAGCGGCATTGCTCAATCCAAAAGCTGCACGTAAAGCGGCTGCAGCAAGTGAGTAGCGGAACAATCTTGCATCACATCGCTTCTTCACCCGCCATTGTTATCTCTCACTCTTCTGTTGTCGACATCGACGCCTTCTCACTTACCTTCTTGCCTTCCTTGCACTGCTCCCCTCTTCTTCTCTTTTACCTGAACTTCCTCTTCCAACCTTCCAACCTTCCACTTCCAACCTTCCAACCTTCCATCGCAACCTCTCTCATCCACTTTATCAATCCAATACATGCACTCTCTTCCACTCGTATCTACATCAGTTCGACACGTCCTCTCATCATACAATACAACATGTCTTTTGACTTCGCCCCTCCACCCCACCACTCCCCCGGCGTTTCTTCCACCATGGAGCAAGATCTGACTGAACAAGGCAAGAAGCGAGAGCGTCAGGATGGTCCCCTCGAGGATGACACTGCCGAAACCATGCAGCCTGGAACTGGACTCGGATCTTTCATGGAGCGCATGCACAACGTCACCGATCGCGAGGCTCTGCCTGCCTCAAAGAAGCAGAAGACCGACAACAATGACGAGAACAACCAGAAACGCAAGGCCACTTTTAAAGGTGGCAAAGGTGGAGTCATTGGTGAGTATCTCAAGGAGCAGCGCGACCAGGGCGCTCGTGAAGCTGGACCCATCGACCTCACTGCAGACGACGAAGAAGACGATCTCCAGATAGTGTCTGTGAAGTCGACTCCTCAAGATCCCAAGCGCGAGATCTGCCTGGGTTCCATCTCAGCCAAAGTCATGGCTCACAAGGTACCTGCTGCCAACAGAACCCTGGGCAAGTTCTCAGAGAACTGGCCGCCAGCCAAGATGACACTTCATCCCCGAGTTGGCCAGGAACTGGTTTTCATCGCACTCGACGGCAAAGGTGTCGAGTTCGGTAAGCTGGACGTCATTACTGCCACCGCGCTGTCTCCTTTGCTCAAGAATGCCCTTCTGAAACTGCGCCTCGCCCCTTTGTTAAAAGAGCGACCCAAGGAGACCGGCGAGGAGCCTGGACAGACCATCTCGAAGCCTTTGGACATATCGATTACTCTTTACTGCACCGCTGAAACCGCCAAAGGCATTGGTCGACAGCTCAGCAAGCGCCAAATCTGGCTACACAAGCCCCTGACCGTTGCATATGGCACAGAGGTTATCAATCCCCACGTCCCCAACTACAATTTCATTCCGAAGGCCGGTTTCTCAGCTCCGATACTTAGCCAATCGGCCGGCTTCCGCGTTCGTACTACCGAGGAGATCAAGAGCGACGTTCTTTCGATGTTCGACCGTCTTGGAAAGGCAGAAGAGCTACCAGAAGCTGAGGCAGACGCGACACTCGTCAAGACTGAACTTATGCAGCACCAGAAGCAAGCTCTGTACTTCTTGAGCAAGCATGAGACTCCCACTCCACCTGAAGAAGACCCGCTCTGGAAGGACGTCATTCGTAAGAATGGGACTCGGGCCTGGTACAACGTTATTACAGGAGACGAACTGAAGAAGGTCAGCCCTACCTTGGGCGGTCTATTGGCTGATCAAATGGGTTTGGGCAAGACGCTTAGCGTGCTTTCTCTCATTTGTGCGACACTCGAGGAAGCCAGAGCTTTTGGCGATGGAGAATTGGAAGCAAGCGATCAAGTTACCGAGAGCGTTGTGCGCAGATCTGGTGGAACCCTCCTCCTCTGTCCCAAATCGGTTATTTCAAACTGGCAAGAGCAGATCGGTCAGCATTTGGATAACACAAAGGTCCGCTTCTACATGTACCACGGCAACAAAAGAGAGCAGGATCTCGACGTTTTGGCCCAATACGACGTTGTCGTTACATCATACAGTATTGCTGCTAGCGAGTTCACATCATCCTCAAAGAACTTTAGCGCGCTAGCTCAGATGGCATGGTTTCGCATCGTTTTGGATGAGGCACATCAGATCCGCAATCAAGACACTACTACCTTCAAGGCAGCCTGCAACTTGGTTAGCAAGCGCAGATGGGCAGTCACCGGAACACCAGTCCAGAACAGACTCGACGACTTTGGCGCTCTTATCAAATTTCTCAAGATTTACCCCTTCTCCGACAAGGGTGTCTTCGAGAAGCATTTTATGGCACCATTCAAATCCGGTGACCCTCAAGTCCTTGACAACCTCCGTCTTCTGGTATCCAGTATCACCCTTAGACGCTCAAAGGACAGGATCGATCTCCCTGACCGTGTCGAGGAGATCGTTCGTCTTGACTTCTCGTCTGAGGAACAAGCTCTCTACGATGCGTTTGCTAAGGATGCCAACAAGAAGGTACGCGCCATGACCCGCGGAAACGACCGCCTTAGAGGCAGAAGTTACGCCCATGTTTTGGTCAATATCACCAGATTGCGTCTTCTGTGTGCTCACGGTCGCGAATTGCTCAGCGAGGATGACATGAAGGTCCTGCAAGGTACCTCGTACGAGACAGCCATTGACTTGGGAGAGGAAGGAGATGCAGAGAAGGCCGTCATGACCAAGGACCAGATTAACGACACCTTCTATCTTCTCCGCGAGAGCTCAATGGATATCTGTTCGTGCTGCATGGAGGGAATTGGCCGTCTCGACCCCATGGGAGACATCGGCAGCGACACCTCTGATGATGAAGATGAGGCAGAGGACATTATCGGCTATCTTACCCCTTGTCTCCATCTGGTATGCCCCGCTTGCGTTGACAAGTTCTGGAACGAGCTGAGAAACACTCAAAGCCGCGACAATTACGCCACTTGCCCTCAATGTGAACAATACGTCAAGGCCGTGATGCACCCCATCAGTCAGAAGAACGTCGACGAAGACTTGGAGATGCGCCAGAAGAAGAAGGGACAGGTCAAGTCCAAGAAGGGTGTTGAATACGGCGGTCCTCACACCAAGGTCAAGGCATTGATCTCTAACCTGCAAGAGCACGCAGAGAACTCGCGTGAGCTGATGGAGATTGGCGAAGCACCAATTCGCAGCGTTGTGTTCTCCGGCTGGACGTCTTACCTCGATCTCATTGAGATCGCTCTCAAAGCTGCCGGCCTCGGTTTCCTTCGTCTTGACGGCAAGCTCTCCGTCAGCGCGCGCACGCAAGTCCTCGATCGCTTCAAGACCGATCCATCCATCTCTGTCTGCCTCGTGTCAATCAAGGCTGGCGGTCAAGGCCTCAACTTCACTGCCGCAAACAACGTCTTCATGATGGAGCCTCAGTTCAACCCTGGTGTTGAGATGCAGGCCGTCGACCGTGTTCATCGCTTGGGACAGAAGAGAAATGTGATGATCAGACGCTTCATCATGGCCAACAGTTTCGAAGAGAAGATTGTGGAGTTGCAAAAGAAGAAGATTGAGCTGGCCAATCTTGCTACGGGAGGAAAGGCCGTAAGACAGGATGCTAAGGAGATCTTCCAGAACTTGATGAGTCTGTTCTAGATGAGAACAGACGGGGAACGATTGAGGGATTGAAGGATGGGGAAGTTGAAATTAAAGCAGAGCGTGCGGTTGAACCGGCGCAGAGAAGAGAAAGAGAGACGTACTTACATGGCTCAGAGAGACCTGACAATCGAGTAGTCGAACATAACGTAGCAATCAATCGACGCAAAGCATTGACAATCCAGGCTCCCTTTGAACACAACTGCTTTCCTCGTGGTTTACTGCATTGTGACAGCACAGGCTAACCATGCGACAAACTCACAAGATACTGGTGGAACATCGTGGTCGAAGCGGCAGTAAAAAGAAAGGCGCACAAACATTGCATTGGACCTCCCCGTGTGCTGAACTTTGTCAAAGCGCTAACTTTGACACTCTCGGTGGAAGGATGTACTGATCTTGAAACAATCGTGCAATCATTCAGCCCGGATGACCTCAGTTACGATCGCGAGAGGCGGCTGAGTGACAAACCTTAGCACACGGGGAGGGAGAAACAACCAAGCCTCAAGGGCTTTAGGGAATAGACGAAGCAATGTGGGGATCGATGCAAGAAATGATCATGTCCAGAGGTTGAAAGAGGGTCAGAAACAATTGCAACACCAGAGTTAGTGCGAGCAGATCATCTTCATGACTGGATGTCGAAGAGGCAAAGGAACACCAAGACTGCTTTCGCTTCGCCATGCATGATATTCGAGGATAAAGGAAAGATGCCCAAAGTGCGCCCACCTGTGGTATTTACAACGTACAGCCTACAGATCCAGACCCCTTGCCATGCCCAGAGATTTGGTTCACTTTTCATTTGGATTCAATCATCGTCTATTGCTTGAGCTTCTCGGTCAACTCGGGGACCTTCTCGAAGAGATCGCCGACAAGACCAACATCAGCGACTTGGAAAATGGGTGCGTCGGCGTCCTTGTTGATGGCGGCGATGACCTTGCTGTCCTTCATACCAGCAAGATGCTGGATGGCACCACTAATACCGGCGCAAAGGTAGAGCTGAGGAGCGACGTTCTTTCCGGTCTGACCGACCTGCAAACTGTTGTCTGCGAAACCGCTGTCGACAGCAGCACGAGAGGCACCAATGGCGGCACCAAGGGCGTCGGCGAGCGGGGGCATGATGCGGTCGAACTCTTCCTTGGACTTGAGACCACGGCCTCCTGAGACGACCTTCTCGGCGGTGGCGAGATCAGGGCGGTCCGAGGTAGCGAGGTCTTCGCTGATCCACTCGGTAGGGCACTCGGCCTTGGGGTCGACACCCTCTTCGACAGAGGCGCTACCGCCCTCTGCGGCGCCTGAAGGGAAAGCAGTACCACGGACGGTAACGACCTTGGGGCTGTCATCGGTTTGGACGGTGAGGATGGCGTTGCCGGCGTAGATGGGACGGACGAAGGTGTCTTCGGACTCGATGTTGGTGATGTCTGAGATTTGCTGAACGTCGAGCAGGGCGGCGACACGAGGCATCAAGTTCTTGCCAAAGGCCGAGTGGCCAGCGAAGACGTGTGTGAAGCCTCCCTTCTTGATGTTCTCGACGAGCAACGGGGCGAAGTTTTCGGGCAGACCCTAGGCTTGTTGTCAGCGACTTGGACAAGAGGGCCGAGCAATTGTGTGACACACCTTGTCGTACGAAGCATTGTCGACGTAGATGACCTTCTCGAGTCCCTCAACCTTTGCGGCCTCCTCAGCAACGGCCTTGACGTTGGAGCCGGCGACGAAACCAGTAATGGAACCACCGAGCTTCATGGCAGCCGAGACGGCAGCCAGCGATGACATGTTCAGCTCTCCCTCTCTTTGTTCCAGGACAGCCAGTGTCGAGAGCAGGCGGGCGAGGGCAACATCGCGCGACAAGGGGGAGGTGACTCTAGGGCGGAGACATGGTGAGCGGGCTTGCCGCAGGGCCGTCTGTCGTGCTGCTGAAAACATGGTTGTGATGTGTGATGTGTAGAATGGAATCTCCAAAAGACCAAAAGACTCCCCGCTCTGTCATACAAAGATGGTTCGGCAACACCAACTTCGAGCCGAGGGACCGACACCGGCCGCCTGGTTTAGTCCATCACCCTGTCCGGATCTTGCTTCTACAGGAACACACGATCACAGTCTACTAATGGACCTGAGTCCTGTGTGGGGTCATCTAGACTAACCAGTAACTATCTGGGATATGATTTTTGGCCATCTTTTGATGTTGTGTCTACGATAGGAGAGATTGTCCACGATTCAGATTGTCCAACCAGAAAGCCAAGCTGAACGAGTGAGGGCTCGTGGGAAATGTGACTGGAACAAAGGTTGGTGTTGGGATGGCTAGACTTCTTTTACTAGATACGAGCAACTCCCATATTTGACCGAGTAAGAGTCCAGTTTTTGAAAGAAGCATTAAACTCTGTCTCGGACTGCTTGTACAATGTCTTTCCTCACAAGCACTTTCACAAGGAAGGAGCTCGGGAGGGCCGGTTGATCTCTGGGTAAACGCTCGTTGCGGAGGATTGGCTTGACGGACGCTCAGCGCGGAGATTCAGACGCGTCGGGCCCTTTCCATACCAAGTCGATCTGTCAAACCATCGACACGCGCATTTCTACCTTTGTCGCCTTCCACGCCTGTTGCATTATGGATCCTCTGGCGAGCGAAGACACTGCCAACGCGCCTGGAGCCGTGTCTGACGAATTGATCCACGCCGAGAACGACCAGATTGAGCAACAGCAACAAGAAGCTCAAGGTATATGCCAACCCATCCCCATACTTTGCGCCCATCACTAATCACTCGGCGCAGAAGCAGAAGACACTTCTATGATGGACGACCCAAACCCAAAGTCACCGTCCGACAATCCACTGGATGCGCCCGATGGCCCTCCCGCCGAGAACGATGCACAGCAGGGCGACGACGAGGACATGGCTGACGCAAATGAAGACGCAAACAAGGATGCGCCTGAAGCTGCCGAGGATACCATGGATGCCACACAGCCGGAACAAGCACAGCAGACAAAATCACAAGTCGAGACCTCGGCCCGCTCCCACCTGATCGAACAGACACACGCCATCATTCTACCCTCATACAGCGCATGGTTCGACATGCACCAAGTACACAACCTCGAGCGCAAGGCTCTGCCCGAGTTCTTCAACTCGCGCAACCGCTCAAAGACTCCCGCCGTCTACAAGGACTACCGCGATTTCATGATCAACACATACCGCCTCAACCCTCAAGAATACCTGACTGTCACTGCATGTCGCCGCAACTTGGCCGGCGATGTCTGTGCCATTATGCGCGTCCACGCTTTCCTCGAGCAATGGGGCTTGATCAATTACCAGGCATGCTCACTTTACCACTCCATTCTACCCAGTACAAGCTAATAAGCTGTAGATTGATCCCGACACCCGTCCCTCGAACATCGCGCCGCCTTTCACCGGTCACTTCCGCATCACCGCAGACACTCCTCGTGGTCTCCAACCCCACCAACCGGCACCCACCTCCGCAGTCACTGCCGGACGCGCCCACCCCGGTACAGACCGTCTAGCAAGCGCAACTCCCGCAATCAAGTCCGACTCGAACTTGGAAGTCAGACGCAACATCTACGAGTCCACTGGCAAGGACCTCACCTCCAAGCAGGAAAACGGTACCGACCTCGACGAAGCGCTCAAGCAGCCCGGAAAGCAATACCACTGTTACTCATGCGGCAAAGACTGTACCCGTGTGCGTTATCACAACGCAAAGGCCCCTCCGCAACAAATAGTCGGAAAGAACGGCGCTATCGCTAAGTTTGATCTGTGTCCTTCCTGTTTCATGGAGGGCAGATATCCCAACTCGACTGGCCCGGCCGACTACACCAAGCTGGAGAACGAGAAATACACGACTATCGCCGACCGTGAGGCCCCCTGGGCAGACTCGGAGTTGTTGCTGATGCTCGAGGGCCTTGAGCTGTTTGACGAAAACTGGGAGCAGATCGCAAACCATGTCGGTAGCCGAACAAGGGAGGAGTGTGTGCTCAAGTTCTTGCAGCTCGAGATCGAGGACAAGTACCTCGAAGGAGAAGACACAGTTGACGGCGCATCAAACAACCTCGCTTTCCTGAGCAATGGCCGCATTCCCTTCTCGCAAGCCGACAACCCCGTCATGTCTGTCATGAGCTTCCTTGCCAACTTGGCAGATCCCACGGTGGCCGCAGTCGCAGCAGGAAAGACAGTGGAACAGATGAGAAAGCAGCTCCGCAAGACCTTGGAGAAGGACTCGACATCTGCTGAGCCAGAAAAGGAGAAGGAGACATCGACCGAACATCAAGAGGCCGCTAAGGACGACAACTCGATGGAGTTGGACGACAAGCCGGCAGCCGAGAAGCAATCTGCAAGCCCCAAGCCGATGAAGGAGGAACCCAAGGACACCGCATCTTCGCCCGCCACACTCGCTCTCAGCTTGACAGCTGCCCGTTCTTCTGCTCTGGCCTCACACACCGAACGCCACGTCAGCTCACTGGTTTCCTCGGCCGTCAACTTGCACATGCAAAAGTTGGAACTCAAGCTACAACAGTTTGACGAGATGGAGACACTTCTCCAAACCGAACGCAGAGATCTGGAGCGCCAACGCCAACGCCTCTTCTTCGACCGCCTGCAGTTCAAGCGCAGAGTCGCCGATGTCGAGAGTAAGTTCGCAAGCATGGGTGTTTCTGCAGAGAAAGATGTCAGAGCAGCCGCACAAGGCGAGGGCGAGGACAAGGGCGACAAGCTGGGTGTCGTGGGTACTCAAGAAGGCGCAGCTGCTGCTCAACAGACAGAAGAAACAAAGCCCTCCAGTGCCGATGAGGCGGGGTACAAGACTGTTGAGATGTAGTATACTCAAGGTCTCAATGCGGTAATGGCGACGGCGTTTTAACAAGCGAGCACAGGGTTCTGGCTCAGGATGGGGGTTTAAAGATCAAAGTCTCTCGAATTGGAGTTCTCATAACTGCTACTACTACTACACAAAATATCAACAATTCATCACTGAAACCTTTGTCGTCACAGGCTCTCGGTGAAGAATCCTCGATGTTCGCTAGACCTCTGCATTCATATAGTCGCCTCTGAGCCGAGGAAGCTTGTTGTGGCAGAGCAGCTTGGAGTCATGGCTTCGCGTACGTCGCTCTTCCCCTGCTAATGTGCGCCGCTGCTACATTACTACCGTTCACTGCGTATTACAGAAGTCAAGAGAATTCATCGTGGAAAGACAAAAGACTGTCAAGGCAGAACAAAACTTTACTTTTCAAAACCCAACTTTTCAAGTACAAGAGAAGCAACGACAACGTGAAATTTCGAAAGTGGAAGAGCAGAACAACAATGCTACAGATGTGACTTGATAAGTACCACAAACGAAGATTAAAAGGGTCAAAAAAATGATGGAAAACATGTCAAAGCTGCAAGCTGCAGGCTATGTGTCTTCACCGGGAAGTAACAAACAAAAAAGAAATAAGCACCATGGGCAGGAATCGAACCTGCGACCTCCTCGGATCTAGACTGACACGGCGTTGAGTAACAACGAATGACTGCGCACGTGTTAAGACCTCGGGTGTGATACCACTACACCACCACGGCTGATTTGACTTGTTAGAATGATCTAACGAAATCTCGAATATAAAGGTTGAGTAAGAGTGGTGGTCAGTGGGCAGTTCAGTGGTGGAGAGGTGCGCGTGGTTGAGGGAGTTCGAGGGATGAGCAGGCTTCAAGATTGGTCGATGTCGGATTTGCGAGAGTGAGGGAAAAAGGAAGACCGAGCATCACTTCTTCCATATTGCATGGTCCATCTTCTCCCAAATCAGTTCCATAAGGGCACCGATTTGCATTCCTCCCTCCAATAGTACCATGAAAGGCACGTCCGCTCTCAACTCTCTCCAACACCAGTTTCTCAGCTCCGCCACGACCATACTGTCCATTCCAAAATCGGACATTGGTCGATCGAGTGAGGTCGTAAGTCTCTCCACCTTCGCCATTACAAGCTTGGAGAAGTGAGCGAGGAAAAGATCGCGGACGGCGAGATGAACAGCTGATTCGCCATCTGCAGCTGCGTTGCGCAGGAGAGTGGTAGTGTTGAGGGCGGAAGAAATCATGGATGTAGGGTGTTGATTCATTTCGGCTACGGCGGTGGCAATGCGTTCGAAACGGGGATCAGCGAGGAAAGCCGGTTGGATACTTGATGACACAAGTTGACCTGGCTCTAAGCCAGTGACGATATGAGCGACACTCAAGGTATCATGGTCAGATAAAGCTCTGACGGAACCTCGAGGTCGGCATGCGACTTCCATCATCTTGATGAAGTCGTCTTCAGGAATACCGTATACACCTCTCTGCTCGAAAGATTCCTTGATGTCTGCTTCGTGTTAGCAATGTTTTGTTGGGCTTTATGGTGAGCTGCGAATGTAAATTTACCAGGATGAGACTCGACGTGTCCGACTCCAACAACCATCCCCAGCGCAATTGAACATGCTTCCAAACCCATGCTCCATCTGTGACGTGCCATGGAGTCCAAGAACGCGTTAGCTGCAGCATAGTTACTTTGGGTCGAAGCTCCGATCGTGCCCAGTGTCGAGCTGGTCATCACAAAGAAGTCCAATGGCTCATGCAGAAGTGCTTCGTGTAGATTGATCGTTCCTTTGACTTTTGGATCCAGCACTTTATGCCAGCATTCGAGTGACATGTCATCAAACAGATCGCTCTAAGTTGGCTTTAGCAACACACACGAGAAGAAATTAAGCCAGGACTTACTGCGAGCGCCATTGCCAGTTGCATGACTCCTCTGATGGGCGTCTTTGCCGATTCAATGGCTCGATCTACATCAGCACGATTGCTCACGTCTCCACTTACAACAGAGAACGTGACTTCACCGGCTGACTCTAGCTCAACAACAAAGTCTGCCGCTTCAGGCTTATCGACTCCCGATCTTGAGAGGAAAACAAAGTTTCGTGCACCTCTAGAGATCATCCACCTGACAAGGCTTCGACCCAATCCACCTAAACATCCAATCAGCAGATACGAGGCCTTTGACTCGAATTTTACTAGTTCGTGAGGCAAGTTTGTTGGTAACATGCTCTGGCGATCATACGCAAGAATTGTTCCCGCCGTCGAGGTACTTTGCGACACTGCAGAAAAGGCGTCTGGAAGCTCCGATACATCGTATGTAGAGCTCGGCTTGATAGCAGCAACTGCACCATCTCTCAGGAGTCCGAGGACTCTGTTGACTAGCTTTCCCAATTCTTGTGGCTGCGTTTCAAGCATATCATTCATATCGAAGGACGTGATCGAGACACCTCTTGCAAAGACTGATCGATCAAGGAGGCCAAGATCAGGTAGCTCAGAGTCTTGCGAGATGTAGACAAGACGACCATGCTTTGCAAGAGATTGCCACACCCCAGACACATCGAAGCCTTTTGGGCGAGTCAATGCCAGACTAACACCGTGGCCACCCGTGATAGTGTTCACCTTGTCCGCCAGCAGCCCCAAGCTGGCGACACATGACTCCCAAGTCGTATCCTCTGGCCAACCTTTCTCGAACAGAGTCTTTTTCTCTTCCGACTCAAATGTCAAAATCACCTTGAAACCACGGGTTAGAGAATAGCGTATCACAGCGACAGCTATCGCTTCTGGCATGTCGTGGATCAGTATTGTTTGTCCTACAGCAACGCGAGCCAGATCATCGAGGATATGAACAGCTGTACAATATGGCAAGACAGATGTGACCACATGTCCAGCGTCCTCATCAGGGCGCAGTAGCTCGCACCGAACATCACGAACAGTGAGCGAGGTATCAAAGTTACTAGGAGAGAAACAAACGACGCGGTCACCAGGTTCACACTTCTTTGTCTGAGGTCCAGTATGCTCCACAATCGCAACGCAGATGTTGCCAAAGCAGGTTGCGATTTGTGTACCTCTCAGAATGGCAGCTTCTTGTGCGCCGATGCCATAAACCGTGGGTATCAAATGGACCTCATCTGCCCCAAGATCAGAAGGTGCCAGAGGCTTTTCTTTGAAGTAGAAGCTCTCGACTCGTCCGACTTGTCGAAATGTCAGTTCTAGGTTTTCCTTGATCTGGCATATTTCTGGATCTGGCTGAGATTGACGCGCAAAATCGTGGTTCAGCGCATCGTCAAGGATGTAGCGACTGGCGTATGCAGTGCTCGCGGAGATGACAAATTCGTCATCAAGGGTGCGACTGTCATCGTTGTGGAAACTTGACTCATGTTGAAGGATAAAAGACGCCAAATGCGAATCGTCAGCATTGTCAGGATCAATATCAATGCTCGATATTCGGAGAGACGGCTGTGCTTTAACAATTGATCTTTTCATACCAGAGATGAGCGAATACTCTGGATGTCCTCCTTGGAGAAGGCCGCCTCGAGTGACCCACACAATGGAGGAAGCAAGCCTAAACAGCGTTTTCACAGCATTCAAACATCCCTCTGTCATGTTGATGAGCAGTGGACCCTCGAGTTCGGCGAGCATCAAAACTCGTTGACCTTTAGAGATGTGCTTGTCTACAGCAGAGAGAGGGATGGTTTGAGTCTCGATGCCTTGAATCCTTGCGAGAGTCTCAATCTCTTTAGCAAGAGGTTGTAGAGTTTTATTGTAGACGAGCCAGAGCTTTCCAAGCTTTGGAGGCGTGGTTCGTGAATCGGCTTTGTCCTTGGTCTCAATAATGGGTTGCCATACGAGTCGAGCGAACGGTTCACGAGGCCGGTCGATCTGCTGGTCGGCAAAGTCCCCTTCAAGCGAGAGCAAGGATACCGACATCTGAGCCAGGAGGCGACCCTCAGTGGTGAAAAGTCCAGAAGCTCCACGTACCGAACGCATACCGCGACAAGTGCCATGGCTCAGCAGCACACCATGGCCTGGAAGTGGAGGTGAGTTAGGTACTTGCCAAATTGTCAGATTGTCGATCTTTGTAGGTAAGTACGCTTTACATATCCCTTTAACGTCGCCATTACAGGCCGCGATGACTGCAAGCTGGATACAAGCGTCTAACGTAGTCGGGTGTATGATGTAGCGCGATTCATGGACCATGACGCCTTCTGTCGATTTCATATTCACAAGCGCAGTTGCTGTTCCCGGTTCTGCATCGGTTCTGATGTTGCCCAGCGGACGAAAGGTAGGTCCGTAATGTAATCCGATCTTGGCGAGCGCGGTGTACCACTTCTCGTCGCTCTTTCCCGAGTTTTCTGTCCAGTCTATGCCTTTGACATCTCCATTGCCCACCCCTCGGTTCGTTCTTAGTTCGTGAATAAGCACTGTTCCGACAGCGTGCTCAGTCCATTTGTCTTCTGCATTGACCGAAGTTACGCTAAACTCAAACATCTTTTGACCAATCTCTGAGCTCGACACATGAATATTCCGAAGGTCGAACATGGTCTCGACTTCTCCATCGGGTGCGATGATAAGAGGTGCTCTGATCGAAAGATGTCGGAATGTGTAGCCACTAATTTCCATCCCACAGGTTTCGCCAAACTGAGTCACTGCTTCAATTGCCATTGCAGAATAGCCAGCTGCTGGGAAAAGCACATCACTTCCGATACGATGATCAGAGATCCAAGGGACGTCCTTGAGCTTCAGTCTATTACGCCACGACGGGCTGAAAGAGGAGCAACCTAGTTGAAGGCTACCAAGGATGTCGTGACGAGGGTGTTTTCGGAAGCGCAGCTGTCGACTCAGTCTGTTCTCCGCCCATAGTATGTCGCCTTCGTAGTTCCATTGATAATTGGGCAAGTCCGGCAGGAATTGACCCGTCTCTCCACCCTCGGCATTGACGGCGTCTGTATTGATCGGGTAGCCGTTACTAAAGAGGGAACCGGCTAGCTTCAGAACATTCTCCACGCTGTCTTCGCCACGTATTATGCTGGGAAAGTAAGTAAGCCTTTCGGGCTCAATACCCAAAGAGGACCGTATTTGTTTGATTGGACCAGAGAGTGCAGAGTGCATACCAATTTCTATCAAGCAATTGACAGTAGGATGAGCTTCCAGCAGAGACGAAAGTGCTTGGGTGAAATTCACTGGGCTCTCCAAGTTCTCTCTCCAATACTCAATGCGAACGTCGTTCGAGTTCGTGAGTACTTTTGGCTTTATGCAAGAGTACATTGGGATGTCAGAGCATGCTGACGTAGGCGGAGAGGTTGGGAGTGAGGATTTGAATGAACTTTCGTAATACTGGCCAGCGTCTTTGACCAAATGGGAGTGATAAGCATTCTGTGAGGTATTGAGAATACGCGCAAAGATTCCCTTCTGGCTGAGAATACTGTGGACCTGTGAAATTGCGATGGCTCCGCCACTAAGTGTCACACTCTGGGGAGAATTTTGACAAGCGATCATAACGTCGGGTTGATTTCTCATGAGAGCCTGCATCTCTTCGGCTCCCAGGCCGACAGCCATCATGGCCCCAGGCTTGCCATACTTTGTGACTGCAATACCACGGAAGTAGGCGACTGCGATAGCTTCCGAGATAGTCAATAATCCTGCCGAAAAAGCTGCTGCTACTTCGCCAGAACTGTGACCTACGACAGCTTGCGCCTGTACACCCCAGGACCGGAGCAGAACCGTTAGAGCAATTTGGAGCGCCGTACTTAGAGGTTGGGCCAGTGCTGTTTCGTGCATGCGACTTTGGTCTGTCGACCTAGAAAGCTCTTCAACCAGGCGCCATGCTGGAGGAATGGGAAGTGCATCTAAGGCAGATTGAAGAGTCTGCATAGTCTCGCGTACGACTTGATACTGTTGGATAAGTCCATAGCCCATACCCGGCCATTGTGCACCCTGACCGGTGAAGACAAATGCGATCACTACTTTGCCGGAAACTTTTGAAGGGACATGCTGTATTCGTCCTGGCAAGAGTTGAGACCGAATGCTCTCTTTCGTGACTGTAGCGAAGGATCTGTGGCGGTGTCTCGTCTTTTTTTGGGCAAGGGTGTACGCGACGCTCGCGATGTGGTGACTTTCGGCTACATCGGCCAATGCAGCGATATTCCTGTCGAGGGTGGACTGATCGTGCGCCGAGAAGACGAACAGGTATTTTTTGGGTGTTTGTTCCACGCAGGAGTTGCCATCATCGACCACTTGAACCAATGAAGCACCCACATCAGGCCCTTGCGACTCCGAATGGATGAGCTGGCGGGAGCCCAGAATAATCTCGGGAGACTCAACAATGCAATGTGCATTGGCGCCACCATAGCCGAATGAATTGATGCTCACCCGCTTTGACGCTCCTTTCGGCCATGGGACAGTGTCGCGAACAACCTTGAGGCATCCCTCCTTGGAGTCTATTTGTGGGTTGAGATTTTCTACGCCAACGGTGGCCGGTATCTGGCCATTCTCGATGCTCAGAACTGCTTTAATCACGCTAGCGAGCCCACTAGCACCTTCAGTATGGCCTATGTTCGTCTTGATCGAGCCCAGAAGTAAAGGGGTTTGTGGTGTCCTGCTAGGCGCAAAGATATTCGCAACAGCCTTGACCTCAATGGGATCGCCAACGGGAGTGCCAGTACCGTGACACTCAAAATATCCAGTATCAGCGAAATCCAGGTTGGCTTTCGTGTACGCTGCCCTGATACATGCCTCTTGTCCCTCGGCGCTGGGGTGGTTGATGCCTCGACTTCTGCCATTGGTGTTGACAGCGGTAGATCGGATGACAGCTCGAATGGGATCATTGTTCGCGACGGCGGCGGAGAGTGTCTTGAGGTAGATTGCACATATGCCCTCTCCTCTGCCGAACCCATCCGCTCGCTCGTCAAAGGTGTGGCATGTCGATGTTGGAGACAGGACTCCAAGCCGTATGCTAGCGATATGCTGCTCGATGTCGTTGATGATGTTGGTACCTCCGACAATGGCTGCTTCGGAGTCTCCGGAAACGAGACTCTGACAAGCGAGATGGAGAGCGTAAAGAGATGACGAGCAAGCTGTGTCAACCGTCATGCTTGACCCTTTCAGATTGAACACATAATTAATCCTATTGCTTAGTATCGTCATGTCCGAGCCGGTCATCTCGTAAGGCTCCCCGTATTCAAGATCTCTAGAGGTCATGCGACGCATGTCGTTGGTAAAGCAGCCGACAAAGCAGGACGTTTTAGAACCAGAAAGTTCATCAAGTGTAGCTCCAGCATTTTCGAAGCTCTCATATACGACTTCGAGTAATTTCCTTTGCTGGGGGTCTAATGAGGCGGCCTCAAGAGGGCTAATCCCGAAGAACGATGGATCAAATTGGCGCAAGCTATCATCGTGGCTCAGGAAATATCCTCCTCGAGTGTTTACGCTTCCTGGTCTGTTTCCGTCTGGGTGATACCATGCATCAAGGTTGAATCTGTTTTTGGGAATCTCCGACCACGCAGATTTGCCATCTCTGAGAAGATTCTCCCAGAGCTTCGACGGTGTATTCGACTCTCCAGGCAGCCGACAGCCTTGTTTTCTGTTATTCTCTAAGTATGTGATGTTTTCGTATGAACCTACCTATGCCAACAATGGCTATTGGTTCGTCAAGAACTTCTGAAATTGTATCGGCGGATAGCATACTCGCCATGGCATCCGGAATTCACACGAGACGTAGTCGCCTATCATGGCGGCTCTTCGACCTTTTTGTTCTTCGCAATCGCTGACATTGCGGTAGCCATGTCAAACCTGCATGCCCACGCTAGGCTTGAATGCGCTCGCTTATGTGTGCTGAAACAGATTGAGCTGCAGACAAATCACAATGGTACCGAGCTCTCTCAATCTGACAGAAGCTATCACGGGGTTATCGAATAACACGGCGTTTTCGAGAAGCAGAGTTGTAGCCCACAAGAATGGGTTCGGTAGTTAGTCTCAATGAGTGACCTTGTCAGTCAGGAGTCTTGTGCCTTCCCAAGGTCTGCTTTAGCAGGACCATTGCTGTCGGAGCATTGTTCCTATCGTTCATTTCATCCGGGTAATTGTCACCACGAGGCGATCTGTCGAGCTTTGAAAATCATCTTGATTTGTCGAAGGATGAAAGACTGCAGGAAGAGGCCGGTCGCGTCGCGTGAACATGATTGGCCTGAGCTTTGACGATGGCCCACTTGCTTGGCAAATATTGATCCACATATCAAGACTCATTCTGCGTCTATCCAGACATTATCGGACCTACGGCTGGTAGTATAGTTGCGCAGAGTTGCTTACAAGAGGTCTCACACCCACATCTGTACTGTCATTCCTGCATGACGGCTACCCGGTCATCAGGTATGAAGCAGGCTGATCAGGATTATTGTGGCTTGGTCTCAACGAATACTAATATCATCCTTCGGCCATCTGCATGTGGTTTGATAGTGCTTTGGTGAGACGAAGCAGCCCCATGAATCTCATTGGTGATTAAATTCTAGCCTCCGTCATGTTGGTGGTGATCTCGGCCATCGCTCTTTCCATCAACGGTTGTCGCATGATCTTCCCGTACGCGTTTCTTTGGATGGTTTCCACGAAAACAACACCACCATCTAGAGCCTTGAAGCTGGCCAATCTATCTCTGACGAATCTTTGCACCTCTTGCTCGTCGATGCCGAAGCCTCCTTCACGAATGACCACATATGCTCTAGGGAGCTCTCCGTCAACTTCCCTGGTGGGAAATCGAACACCAATCACAGCGGCATCAAGTATAGATTCGTGCAACAAGAGAGTCTGCTCAAGCTCAGTCGGAGACACTTGCCATCCACGGACTTTGATAAGCTCCTATACACGATCAGTCACCATGGTCCCTTCGATCTAAAGGACTCGATCGTTCCTCACCTTCATGCGACCAAGGATAAAGACGTTACCGCATTTGACGCACCCGAGGTCGCCAGTCCTGAGCCAGTCTGCGGTTGACACACCAGTAGTGGCGTCATGGAACCTCGAATAGCCATTCATCGTAGAGGGTCCACGAACTTGGAGTTCGCCTGCAACGCCTTCGTCGAGAATCTCCAAGCCATGGCTGTCCATCACCCTATGAGAGCGTCAGCGTCAATCCTGCTTTTCTTGAGGATTTCAATACCTTGCTTCCGTGTTTGGCATCAGTTCGCCTACACTTCCGTCCATGGTCCCCCTCTCCCATGGTGTGGACGTAATGCGACCAAACTCTGTCATCCCCCATACTTGAGATATGCAAGCGTCTTCATGCAGGATATCATACATGGCATCACTCAAAATCGGAGACAAAGACGAGCCGGCACACCATATTCGTCGTAAAGTCTTCAACACGAGCGGCGAAGTTCGTTGGTTAACAATGCTTGCCACCATAGTGGGAACCACAGCAATTTCTGTCACGTTGAACCGGTCCACAAGACTCGTGAAAATCTCTGCATCAAATCTACGCATGACATACGTAGGCTCACCACTCTGGAATGCCGAGTTCTGGACAAATGACGCACCGAAAGAATGAAACAGCGGCAGAGAAATCAGTTGAGAGACGGCGTACGGCTTCGGCTTCGGCTTCGAACACTGCATGGCAACTCCTGCTGCGACCAAAGCATAGTGAGAGGTAGCAGCTACTTTCGGTAGCCCTGTTGTCCCGCTGGTAGATTGAAGTACAGCAATAGTCGATTTTGCTATCGCCTCTTCGTTGAAACGTATCCAGTCTTGCTCGCCATATTGTAGTAAGCTAGTCCAGCATTTGAGCTCTTTCTGGATGGTTTGTCCGGCGTTCGGATCGAACACAAATATCTGTTCTGCGGAAATCGAGGCTTCCAGAGCAGTGGATATCTTCGTCAAAAGCCCTGCTTCGATTATGGCATACTTTGGCTGTGCTATTGATATCAAGTGGCTCAGCTCAGTAACTTTGTAACTGGGATTGGAGCCGACGAAGATTCCGCCTGATCCAATGATGCCAAAGTAGAGGATGGGATAAAGGATCTATCAGAGGCTTAGTAGCTTTCACGATGTAGGTTGGACCATACTGACATGATTGAAAGCATGCACAAGAACACAATCTCCTGGCTTCAATTCCACTGCTCTGAAGCCAGCAATAAGCTTACGTATCAGCGAAATCGTTTGTCGACTGTTGAGTCGACTTTGGTGATTGGCAGCATCAATCAGGATCTGTCGAGATAAGAATACAGCATATTGTATTGTGTGTTCTTGACAAGATACGTACGTCTTTCTCCACATCTACTCCAGTGTTGTCAAAAAGCCAGGAAAGCAAATCTACAGGTGGCACCTCACGGTATTCACTGGGCAAGTAGACCATGATTCTACAGTGTTTCAGAGCATATTTCTTGAAAGAGACTGCATCTTTATGATTATCAATGCGAGAGGCAATATATATTTGGAGACCTTGCTGACCGCCAAGTACGCTACGAGCGCCACACCAAGCTGCCCCGAATCTATTTGATCCTGCGAGCTTCTGGTAAGATCGAACTAAGACGTGTCCCTGACGAAGTTTGAAGACTCATAACGTGCCATCGAATTCGTTCGTCACGGCATCTATAGCTCGTGCAGTAGAGATAGGTGGCCAGCTCAACTTCGGGCCATGGGAGAAGCAAAACCGACCAGGCTCTCCCTCAGAATCTTCAGTCAGATCAGACCTATCGAGTAGGCAATAGATCCTCATCTGCATCCGCGGATGTCGATGGAGAACTGCTGCAACAGCCGCATCCCAACCACATATCCATCACTGCTCCACACGTTGCTCCAAAACTTCAGCATCCATTCATACCAATTGAAGCGACATCTCTAAGCACCGCCCGAGGCCACCATAGATTCATCCCGACGTTCATACTGACTCGACACTGTTGCAGCACCAGGGGCAATCTGCACGCCGCCATTGCTTGTGACTGTAGCTATGGGGCGCCCACAGTTGCTGCATGTGTGACGTGTGTCTTTGCATTCATCCATAACGCAAGGCAACCAACAAAGGCAGCCGGTCAAGACGCAGAGGATTGCACCCCACATGAGTGCTCTGTCTCCTGAGTTTTTGGTCGTTCTCGTCATGACTGGTGCTTTGCAGACTGCACAATCGACCTTCGCTGGCTGGCTTGAAAGCGATCCGAGAGGCGTCACATTCTCAGGGTTGGGGGTTGCGACTTTGGCCGGGTATGGCGGTGGAGCCTCCATTGTACGATGTGTTTGGAGGATAAGGATCTGGGATCTGATGGTCGTTGTCGATGCGTGGTGTTTTTTAACACGCGTACTTGATAGAGTTGGAAGGCTCTAGCCTGGATGAGAAGATGCGATTCGATGCTTGTGGAAGCACGCTGTGCTTGAAGGTGTTTTCTTCAGAGCTCGAAGGATATATGGACTTAAATGCTTCGATGTGAATGCGGAGCATCTCAATAAGTGAAAGGAAAAAATAAGGCAGAACCGTTTACCTAGGCAGATGAGAGCTCGCAGCTCAGCCATGCCCAGCCATTGTGCCTACATTCCTTCGCGATAATCCTCTTGACCATGCGGCGGTTGCGGATTGAAATAGACAAGGCGCGTTGATCAGGCTGACCGCAATGATGTGGCGCAGCTCAAAGGATCGCATGAATCCTTCATGTGTCACGAAAATATCGTCGATCCTCTTGAACGACCAACATTTGTTTCGTTTAGCGCTCTGAGCTTCGACGACAGGTTTTAGTCACTCACATATTACCAAGTTGTAGGATTTTCGAGCCCGTTTTCCGGGCATCTTGGCCAACATCATTAATGACTTACCATGTCCTCTTACTGGCCAGAAAATGTGCGGACAGGGAGCACTTCGGGTGAGCATACAGAAGAAACATTGATGTTGTAAGTTGGGTCGCGAAAGCCCAAAAGAATCAATTCCAGCACTCCCGTACGTCCCCTGTGCAATTGGATACATGACGAGCTGAATGCACAATATAGATTCCGAGCTCAGGACAAGCATAGAAATCGGGCTGAGTTGCATATATTGTCTGAATGAGAAGAGTTTGATAGCATGGCCACGTAAATACAACGGACAAGGCATTGCTCTTACAGGATTCTGGATGCAATACCATCATCCTCATCTTCACGCCGCCCCTCTGCCAGTTCATCGGCGTGTTGATCACCAGCCACAACAAATCCATCCGCATCCGTACTCTCAATCCATCGTTCACCAGCTTTGCCAGGTTGTCTCCATGGAGGCACCTCTCCAGGACCAACCTTGCCCACACCCCTTTCTCTCCACTTCTTGGGCGGCTTGATACCCAGCTCGGCCATCTCTGTCCACTTCTTCTCGCCTCTCTTCTCCCATCTTTCTCTTCTGTCTTCAGCTTCTTCTTCATTGGGCTGCCATTTGCTCTTCAGAATACGCCGGATAGCCTCTGGTGGGACTCTGAAATGCTCAGCCAACACGGCCGTACTATATGTTTCTGGTGCTTTGGCATGTAGAGCTCTGATACCGGCCAAAGCATCTGGCGAAATGCGTTTACGGGGGTTCCAATTCTGCTCTCCGAATTTCTCTTGCAGCGCGTTCTTTTGTACGGTCCAGGTGTCGAGGTTGCGGTTGCGTTCCTTTTTGGCTAGCTTCGCTGCTGCTTGATCTGCGATGAGCTTTTCGGCGGCGGCTTGTTTTGCGGCCTTTTCTTCCTCTTTTCTGGTCTTGATTGCTTGGGCGATTTTGGAGGCTTTTGCTGCGGAGGGCAGCTTGGGGGAGGTGGCAGAGGCGATCAGCGAGGCCATGTCTACGGCCTCCTCGTCTTGGGTCGGATTTGTTTGTGATTCCAAAGCTTGCGCTGCTGCTCTTCTTGCCTTTCTGTCCTTTCTGGCTTGCGATATGGGTTTGGGCGTGGTTGTTGATGCATCCGCGGAGGCGCCTTCAGCGTACTCGGAGCCACGTGTGGTTTGATTCAAAAGAATGGCTTGGTCTTCCGGAGCTAGTGGCGCACTCTTTGCCTTCTTCTCTGCTCTTGCTTTATTCTTGGAAAGCGACTTGGTAGCTGTTGCTGGCCCTGTTCCAGAGACTAGATCCAGAGTCACTGACGATGCGTCGTTTTGTGGTGGGAGAGATTGGACCTCTGGAGCGTGTGCCGCTCTTCTCGCCTTTTTCCGAGCGTTCTTGCCGGGGTAGTTCTGTTTCGGTGTCGGCTCAGAGAAGATGTTCAATCTTTGGCCCAGGGACAACAGTTCACCAGGCTTGAGTTGAGGTTGTGCCAGCAAATCGGGGAAGAAGATGGCATCGACTGCTTGGTCTCGGTCCTTCAAGTCCAATTGTTGTATGCGCGCATGGCGTACTATTGGGTCGGGTTCGGTCTGCGCATGCTCTTCGTGTATGACTACCTCGGGCTCAAAGTCCACAGTGCTTCCAATCTCTTCATCGGGGTCGAACGGCTCGGGCGAGTTCAAGTCATGGCTCGACTGTGGTAACTGCGAAATGTCGGATGTGGCATCTTGTGTTGTCGTCGTCGAGAGTTTGGGGTCGGTGATGTTATCGAAAGGCACAAAGGTGTCATCGAGTGAGCGGATAGTGGTATGCGATGGAGAGGCAAGGGGCTGCGACGAGTTGTGGCGTATTTGCAAGGCTGATCGGTTGCTTAGATTTCTGAAGCTGATGTAATTGGGTCTTTGACGGATGTCGAGGCCAGCGACATCTCTGACAAATGCCTCCAGAGCTCGTACTGAGCAAGGGCACTTGTAAGAACGCTGCATTTGATTGAAAGAATAGACTGGTTATGTGTTGGCGAAACAAGAGAGTCGAAAGACTGAGATAATTCGCCCGTCGACGACCCCACCGCCAGGCAGAACCCTGGAACAATCATCTTGCTCCGTTAAATCCGCACAACTTTCGAGCCTATTTTTGTCGCCTACTGTTCAACTAGGTACTCAGAGATATCGCTGATTTTGGATGCTGTAATCATTCTTGGAATTTCGACATGACAATGCTAGGTCTGCAACATGCTCCACGCGCTCTTGACACCCCATACGGCCACACGTCCTCCTAGTAGACTGGCCTTGGTGACCACAAATCCAACCACCGATACAACCGCGACTCCCATCAACAACCACTTCAGACTCGCAATTTCAATCTCTTTCTTCGATAACTTGGCTTCCTCGACTCCACCCATCTCAGTCATGATGCTGTACTCTGGCACGTACTTGAAGTCGAATGATGTCTCTTCACCCTTCAACCCACCCTTGACGATGATTTTCCAGAAGATGTCTCGCAACACCACCAGCTTCTTCTGATCTGTTGATTTGTTCATGCGGTTCGTATAACACCAGAATCCGAAGAAGATGCATTGACCCGCCATCAATGCTGTATAGTATATACTCGGCTTCGGAAGTGCTAATGCATCACACAACTCATTGCCATTTAGCCATCGTGCTCCCGCGCACAGGAAATCTGAAGATGCATATCCAGGGGGTTGATCTTGCAGACTGCGGATCACATTGTTGGCCAGGATCTGTGAGGTCCGCGTCGGTGCAATCTCATGCATCATTATGCTGTCGAGGATGCGCTTGCTCTGTTCCTTCGTCTCCAAAAGACCTTCGACAGGACAGCCAATCACGTAGGCAATGTACCGCCATAAAGCTGTATAATCCTCGATCTCCTGTGAACGAAGATATATGCCCTGTCGAGGCAGCGATATCCAGATAAGTGCGCTGGAGAAGCTGACTATCGTGCCAACACAATCCATATCGTTGATGGGTACTCCAAGTTTCTCCGTGTCGAAGTATTCTGGTCTCGTGGCTGCAAGTTTCATGATTCGATTCCGTACTGTTGCGTGTAGTAGTCGTACTCGGATCGTGGCCGCCCATCCTTCACCTCCAGGCTGAATGGCTTCCAGTGATTTTGTGCACTGAAGAAGATATTGTGTGGTCTCAAACAAACGATTTCTCGCCACATCGACAGAGAAGCCTCCTGTCCTTGACAAGACCTCGGTCACTCGAGCTGCTCCGAGCCCACCGAGTAGAGATTGATATGCCAGTCCAGTAAGAACGGGTCCGCCATACCGATAGAAAACATCCTGTCCGCGTGCAATCTGCTCCCAGTCCACCCATTCCGGAACAGTATTCACCTGCTGCCAAAGTTCCTGCAGTACTTCATCCTTCTCGGCATTGTCGCGGAATATCGCATACAAGTCTCTCTTAGGCTTGACCTCTGGAGTCGGCTGCTTCTCCTCATCAGGAAATGGTTCTTTTCCTTCCGAAGGTTTCTTCGTGCTGCGCGGTGGTGGTGGCGAAATCTCGTTTAGTCGGTTTAATGCCTTTTCTCCAAGATAATCCCATCTTTGTTTTGCTGGGTTCATTTGGTCCAGTGTCAAGTGCTCGTCCGTAAGCACGAATTTGTATCCCCATGCTCTGTGTCACAGTCTCAGTATTTTTGTACTGCATGTGATGTTTTGCCTCCAGACTTACGAGACGGTATTGGGCGGATCTCTTCTAAACCACGACATTTCTGCTATGCTAAGATGTGATTACACCAAACGAAAAACGAAAAGAAAGAACAGAAAGGGATACGGTGTAGGATTATTGTATTCAGGTTTAGTGATGAATCAACAAGAAGTAGTAATAGGGAAGAAGTAACGGTCTAGCCTAGATCAACGATTGGTGCAAAACAATTAGTTGGAGCCGCTAGACAGTGAGGTCATCGACAGACATTTAGCCTTTCGATGCTTATGCATCCTTTTCGATCAAACACGTGGAGAAGCCAGATTACCTTGCATGTATCGCAGATCTGTTTTGTATCCTCCCTACTACTATAGCGAGATTCGGCAGAGAAATCGATTTGTCCCATGGAGAAGTGGGTTGTTCGCCGCGTAGCCCTTCGAAAGTCAGGAGTTGGGGACGACATGGGGAACTTGCCACCAAAAACATGCACTTCTTCAAGAACATGAAAGAGAGCCGACAAACGTATGAGAATTTGATGAATCGCCGTGAGGCAGATATAAAATCTAGATAAATAACTGAACTATATGACAAAGGTATAAACGTAGAAGAAACTCCATGGCTCTTATTCCTTGAGCATGCCACCAACCACACCATAAAACACCTTTCGTCGAGAGAGGTTCGATATTTCATTCCTGGGATCGCTCTTTCTCTCTCTTTTCAAGTTCTCGACACTAAACAGTCGAGAACAAAATCATTAGTTCATATCCATTCAAAATATGTGCCCGACGCCGGATAACGATGCAAGAAAAAATATCAAGGGACTGTGTCGACGTCTATGCGCGTCTGAAGATATCTCGCAGCCCCCTTCTGTCGTTGGTAGATTCGAGAGAACAGCTACGGTCGTAAAGAGCCTGGAAGATTCGGTTAGTCGTGTGTCTGCAAATACCTTGATCTCTGAACTTACCTCGTCATCTCTGATCATGTTACTGTTCAAGATCAATGCTCTCAACTCATCATTCCTAGGGCCGAGCATGGAGTTCCTATAAGGCAGACCTTGCGCCTTTTGAATCCCGACGACCGTTTCTCCCATGACTTCGAACTTGCGCCAATTGATTCTGCCATTCACTTCGTCGCCGACAAAGGTCTTGTTGCCTTCCTCGGCGGCCACAAGATCTCGGATGGGTAAAGGGAGGAAAGGGATTCTTTCTCCGCTTGAGTTCTCCCAAGCCAGGCGATAAGCAGAGTAAGAGCGAGTGGGAGACATCAATATCTCCAGCTTCATCCAATCCTTGCCGGTCTCGGGTGAAACCAGTTCTCGAGTAGCGGCAAGTCGGTGTACGGCTGCACTGCTGATACCGGCAAGGAACGCTCCTAGCGAGTTGTAGTTGTTCATCTCTCGCAGCTTACGGGCGACATGCATGAGCTTTTCCAACATCAGTACACGGTGTTTCGCCTTCTCTCTAAGCAAGATAAAGTTGGCCACCCAGTCTCGAATGTGATTGAAATGGTCGATCATGCGGCTGACATGTACTATTGATTTGCACTGTGCCTTCTGAGTTTGCGATAAGGAAACGTGCCGCACCAAATCACGCGGACGTACTGCACTGAACATGATCCAGTCAATGCGTGTCAGTTCGCAAGCGATGTGATCCGTTGGTGTTTCCATCAGCATGTGCCAATGCATCTTGCTGATTGGAATCTTGGGGACGGGAACCAGAGATGGGCCTTGTCTACGTGCTGCGTCCACGGTCTGCAGCATACCAAAGTCGGTATGTAAGGAATGGGCTGCATTTCTACCCTGGCCACCATCGAGAGACAGGCTTCCCAGGTTGTCGCTAAAGTCAAATTCGGGATCGTCCAGGAGTGTGCTAACACGGGATGACCAGCCGAGATCGGGGCTAAGGAGACCGCGTTTTTCACGATCCAGGTCACAACAAGCCCAATTTGTATCATCGTCTTCTGTCACAACGTCCAAGTCACAGCTCATCTCACGAGCGGCAGCAGAGAAGATGCGTGTGTTGGACAGCTTGGCGACGAAGATGCGCATGCGACGGCGGGTTTTTGTGTGTGCAAAGTCTCCAGGGTATGTTCCAATCCATTGCTCAATGACAGACAAGTAGCGTAACTGTGAGACAGTCTTTGTCATGAAAGGACAATTTTCTTTTTCCAAGGCTTCGAAGCGATGAACTATAGCTTCCAGCAACTGTCCGGGTGCAGCGAATTTTCGATAGAGGGCAAGAAAGACAGAGCCAAATCTTGTGTCGGCTTTTGATCGCGGTAGCCTCAGGAGGCGGTCGACGAGGTTGTCAAAGGAGTATCCCCGCTCATCAGATGGGGCCTCTGATTGACTGTCGACATCAAGACCGCCATCCTCAGATGAGGAGGCGTGCTCAGAACGAGATGAGTCTGTAATGTCGTCGCGTGATTCGTCCAAATTCGTGTCAATATCGAGGGGCGGATTTGTGGAGGCTGAAGGGGTTGTCACCATTGTGGTAGAGTCGTGTCGTGAGTCTTTGCGCATCGTGTTTGACTGTGCCGAGCTGGCTCTTACGTGACCTTGACGTGAATGTGATCTAGAGGCTTGGGAGAAAGCCAGGGCGGATGATATGGTTTGACGGCGAGATGAGGCAGGGTCTCTCTGGGCTTTACAGAAGTTAGCCAACTATACTTGCATGGTGGAGCGTTTAGGGCATTTTCAGGGCAGCATGGGGGCGCCATGTTGACAAACAAGACTTGTTTGCGTTTGCATGGGAGCGACGCCGGGGCTGGAGGAACAGGGAGGCGGTGGATGCGACTTGCCCGAAACAGCTTGCAACAGGCTGGCTATTCCCTTTGCGTGGGAATCGACATGCGATATGGAGGATTGAAGCGTGTCGAGCGAGCGGAGGATGGCTTTTGCTCGTTGTTCGATGTTGTTTGGATCAAGCTGGCGATAGGTCTTGTCGATGTCGCATTTGTTTGAGACAAGGACCGAAGGTACCGACGATTTCTCGAGGGCGTCTAGACGGCAGTTAGCCATGTGGAGCGAGTCAGGGTGGAGAGTGGATGGGTCACTCACTCAGGACGACAGGGACGTCTTCAAAGGTGTCCTTATTGGAGATGTCGTACAAGGTGCATGCGGCGTCAACACTGGGCATACGGGGGTCCAAGGGCCAGGTGATTCTGTTCTCCTTGTCGACGTGGACGTCTTCGAGTCGGCACTCTAGCATGCGCACCAGGTAAGTAGCACTGTCGACCGAGATGCGACGGGCATTGACTGCAGCTGTCGGGCGGTTTGCGAGGCCTAGGGATTGCTGGATGAAGGTCGACTTTCCCACGCCGATGCTCCCGACGACAGCAATGTTGACTTCGTATTCCGAGTCGTTGTTGGTCTGCAGGAAGCCGTTAGTCGCCAAACGGCGTGGGCTTCCTGCTTGCTCATCCGTGTCAATGCCCAACCCCCGTGCGTGCGACAGTGAAGACGATGCTGCGTCCGCCAGAGGGGTCGAGGGCCGACTCAGCGAGGATTGCTGCTGCTGGCCGCCTGCATATTTGGCCGTCGCGACTGGCGAAGAGTGCGTCCGAAGAACGCGTGGCCGTCCAGACGCCGACATGTTCAATTGTGCTTGGGCTGCTGTTTCTGCTGCCATTGTTGGAGTTGGTGCGGCTTGTTCATGGTACTGCTGTTCCGCCATGGTCTTGATGAAAAAGGCAGCGACTGCTGCATGGCCAGTCATTTCATGTCTCGAACTGGGTGATCCGCCGTGACTTCTTAGACCATTTGACGATCTCCTTTATTCACGCCAAGCCAGAGTCTGCTTCGTCTAATCACGACCATCTGTGCTGCCTCTCCGTCCGACCTCTCTATTCCTCTGTCTAGACCTTCATCTAGACCCTCGCTGCCTCTCTTCTCGTCGTGTCATTTGGCTCGCCTTATTCATCAACAATATTACGAATCCCATCTTTGAATCAATCTTTGCGCGTCCTAGCTGACCCGACAGTCGGGGTCTGGGTCTTCGGCCAGCATCCGAGAAACGGCTCCACGCGAGTCGGCCCTCCACCTAAGCGTCCTTGCTTTCTCTTTTCTTAGCACCCAAGCCTCGTTCAATATCCTACCAAGACTACCCTTAGAGTCATGTTCAGCTCGCTTTGCTCGAATCGTTCAGAGCGGCGGTCAGCTGGTGACCAACACAGCCGAATGGCTCGTGGAGATCTACCTTGTCTCGAACCCAACTACCAGCACAGGTTCCTGCTGACGAATACCACACTCTCCATGTCTCCTTGACCTGCACTTCCGGCTAGTATTCCTCAGCTCCCCTAGTTGCGGACTGGTCTTCTCGAAGAACTATGCGGTCAATATGGACATCTCACAGTTATGATGTAAACTGTCTGCTTTCAGATCACAGCAGACGTACTTGTGTTCTTCGCGATCGAGTCACTTATGTACAGAGATTTCGAATCTACAATGATCATGCGAATCGTGAGGAACAGGAAGTGGAATGCCATCCTTTGCATGATATTTGACATCAAGCTTCGAACCTTCTGACCATCCAATACCACAAATGTACAATGACGTCAAGAACACTTGATGAGCTCATTTGACTTACCTCTACCCTTCCAGAGCTCAAAGCTGTTTACCACAGAAACATTGAGACACTTACTACATACACAATGGCTCCATCTGGATTGGCAATTCTCTTAGGCGCAGGCCCCGCTACTGTGAGTATGCTCTCAAGCGATAAAGCCATCTGTACTGAAAGCAACAAAGGGTGCTGGCATCGCACGCGTCTTGGCCGACCCGGCTCGCGGCAACATGGCAGTCGCGCTGCTTGCTCGACGCTCTGAAGTGCTAAACGACCTAGTGAAAGGCCTCAAGTCATCTCTTGATGATCCTGTCGTCGAAGCTTTCCCTTCAGACACTTCGCCTGATTCATTGAAGAAAGCATTCTCAGACATCGGCCAGCACAAGTCTTTCAGCGGTCTTAAGCTCCGTGTAGCCATCTACAACGTCAAGCACTCTTCCAAGAAGCCTTTCCTGACCGAGACCTACGGCGACTTCACCGAATCATTGGAAACATATGTCGGGGGCGCCTTCACGTTCTCACAGGAATCACTCAAGCGATTCTTTGCCGACCATGGAGAGTCAACACTAGCCGAAGGCTCCCCTAAGAAAGGCACACTCATCTTCACGGGAACTCTCGGTGCTCTCAGATGCAATGCCGAGTACGCGGCATACGGCGCTGGCAGATCAAGCGTAAGACAGCTTGCCCAGACACTCGCTCGCGAGTTCAGTGCGAAAGGTGTCCACGTCGCACATTGTATTGGCAACGGATCCATCGAAGATAAGGACGGAGAGGATCAGAAGACCGGAAAGAAGATATCGGCTGAAGCTGTGGGCAAGACATATCTATGGTTGGCGGAGCAAGAACCGTGCCTGTGGACTCATGAGCTCGATATGAGACCCGCACAGGAGAAGTTTTGAGCAATAGGGCGAACGCCGACAGGTTATCGGTGCACAAAATCTTCCTATCAACTCCGAACGCCGCAAATCTACGGTGCTATACGGTATCTACCAACATCTGTAGTATGTAATGCCAAGTCGTTATTGTCAGGGTTATCTCTGATGGCCAAATTTCTCTGCGGTTTTGTCAGCGACCAGATGACAAGTAACTAAAGATCATCATCCATGTGCTTCGTGTGCCGCCTACGTCGACACCAAGAGCACCATGTTTCTTCGTCACGCCACTTGGTTGCGGGGGAGGACGGGCGAACCAGGCTTCTGGTAGTCATGCTGGATGCTATGGAAGAATTGACCCGCCAATATCTTACTTGATATCCTGCATGGCATTCTTCGAAAAGAGTAACTGTCGTATTGACAATCCTGACAGCCTCAAAGTGGGCAAATACAAAGCCTACGATTGCAAGATCGATGCGTGACTCGGAAGCCTGTCATCGAAAGCGGTGAGCCTACAGCAAGGCGGCTATTGCCAATGGCCTCGCATCATCAATGTTGAATGGCTGACCGTGGTCCGCGGACAAACAACCGAAACAACTCCTCGTCAAAGCTGGCTTCAGACCCCGACAAAGTAAAGGTTTGTGGGAAAAACATCTTGCTGGCGTACTCGTACGACAAATTTCAATTTGTGTCCTCCTCAATGCTTGCTTCAAACATTACATCTGGATAACTCTTGATCCACCCACAATCCCATCCTGGCATGTCTGTATCCATTCGTCCGTACGCAAACTCATTCGACGAGACAGTCTGCTCGATCAAGGACCTCACCACCACGCCATACTTGATACGGCATGCTCATCAGGGCGTCTGGTTGGAAGTATTCTGTTCAGGGAATCAACACCATGGCTGTCGAGCAGAGACAGCCGGACTAACCTTGCTGGCAGCTATTCGCACAATCGGACCACCAGGCTCTCGTGGAGACTTTCTGCCGTCCGAAATGCAATTTCCACAAGCGTCATATGCCTGAGTTGTCCAACGACCGCATATGTGAAAGTATGTGCATTGGTGTTTGAAGAAACCGCCTTGGCCAGCACTCATGATGGAAGATAGGATGTCTGGGGGTTTTCTTGTTGAAGAACAGAGCAGATGATAGGATGAGTCGACACCCTATACCTTCTTGCCGGTGTGGCCGTTCTTATAACATGGCAAGCCTGTCAGGACTCTGCGTGGTGTCAATAAACCCCGTGCCGTCCAACTGCATGTTGTTGGTTCTTTGTCGTTGTCGATTTCCTCTTTGACACAAAAAGATACAGAGATGAGAACGCCACGATACTTGTTGCAATACGCCTGCTGTCGTCGAAAGCAATGCTGTTGGTAGCCAGGCTGTCGGTGAAGCTTGCAGCTGTCAGAAGAGGGGCACGAGTTATCGGCGGTACACATTTTCATGAAGACACCAACAACATCGACCTCCGGTGGGATAACTGCATACCCAAAAGCAGCCGAACATCGTTCACAGAAAGGCCCGTCTCCGGTCTTACTGAGATAGAGGCTCTTTAGACAGCGTTATTGCTTTGCAAAGCATTGATGCAAGGCCGCAGCTAAGCGCGATTTAGGAGGCCTGTCTGTACAAGGTCGTCATTATAGGCGAAGGAAGAGCTTCTTTCACATGTAAGAGAAACTTGGACCCTTAGCAACAGGATGAAGCGACTGTTGAACTCGGCGAATTAGACAGGGCACGGAATAATGTTCACAGAGACTTTGAACCAATGAAACTCTGTGTCGCGAGGATCAACGTCCGCCTGGACGCGGTTGGGTAAAGTCTGAGAGAGGTTCAGGCACCCGCACTGGATAGAGCAGCATATTTAGGCGGATGTGGGCTGGGAAGTGGTGCAGATAAAGGACGATTCGGCGGCGCCTCGTCGAAACGATGATGGTGCTCATGCGGAGAAGGAGCACCTCATCTTCCCGTGCGATTCGCTTTCGGCCGTTGTGACCCTGACTCTTCTGTCAAGGTTCGCAATATTGCGGGGTTGCAGCATGGACTCTGGAGATAGCTCGCCTAAGTCCAAGATGTTGATCGCTGATGACTAATGGAAGCGAAAGCGAAGGCTACGGCATTTGAGGGGCGGGCACGCAAACACGGTCCTGTCGAGCTCGTTTAAGAGGTTTGTATGGGGAGCATGGATGATGTATCAAAAGAAATTTCATAGAACGATTGATAATTTAAACAAGGCCTTGCGAAGATACGAGCGGACTGGCGCAAGAGGGCGATAAGGACTCTCATTGGCGGGGGAAGTGGATGCGATAAGGTTCGAACTGGCTCTGGAAGCCTCGGCTCTCGCCAGAAGGCATGGGGGTTGCAAAGCGTGGGAGACGGAGTGATGAGCGGGCTTTCCCTAGCTCGACTGTCCAAACCATGTCCTATTCTCAAAGACTACCATGTCGCCTGTCATCAAAAGTATCCCTCGTGAACACTCTGAACTCCGATAACTTCTCTTCTTTGCTGGAACATGCTACCTTGGCTACTCGAACGTCCTCTCTGCCTAGACGCCACACTCTCCACACACAACTTGATATCTCCATTATTTGAGTGATTTCGACCCTCAAAGACGTCCAATGCACACGACCTGACTGCTCGACGCTTAAAAGATTTCTGCAATTCTTCCGCCATGAGCACAGCATGCATCAAGTCCGAGGTCAGTGTTGGCCCAGAGACCAAGCCAACCATCAGAAAACGTCGAAGGAGGACGACAACGACAGGCGCGGCCGACGACTGCTTTGCATGCCGGAAACGAAACGCCCCCTGTGACCGCAGGAGACCGTACTGTGGCCAGTGCCTCGAAATGGGAAAAGATTGCTCTGGATACAAGACCACCTTGACATGGGGTGTGGGTATCGCTAGTCGAGGAAAGCTACGAGGCCTGACATGTCCCGTGGCTGAGAAGGCCGAGGGTCCGGTTGGTGTCACCAAAAGGAACAGTCTATCACAGCCTCGAAGGAAGCCTTCCACTACTGTACCTGCTTCCGAGCGACCCCCGCGTATAAGCATAACCACAAACACTGTGCCACCTACGTCTCAGGAACCTCTCCGCACTCCGTCCTATGGCTTGTTATCTCCAAACGACCCTCAACAGCCCATCTTTTGGCAACCGATACAGCAATATGCGAATCCTGATCTCACATCACCGACCTCGCCTTATGAGAATCGCCATCTAATCCACCAAGGAAATACTTCGGAGTATCCCATGACTCCCTCCTCGCTGAACTACAACGATGGCCTACAGTCTTCTAATAATTACAATCTTCTTGAGCCTACCTCTCAATCTTGCCCTGAGTCTTTCCCTACAGACTCAGCTTTCTATCCCGATCCACCCTTGGAGGCTCCCACTGCTACCGACGACCTAGGGTTTACTCAACACCAAGATACATCATTCTTCGAGCCTTCATACGATGCAACAGGCGCAGATTATGATCAAAACGTGCAACCTGACGAATTCGAGTACAGCAATCTCGCCATGACTTTGGCGACTTCACAACAACCTCTAAACACGCTGCCAGACCTGTCCATATCGATTCCGAGGGCTATGGCCACTTCGTTGTTCTACCATCTTTCGCCAAGAATGCAGTACCTGTTGGACTACTACGACAAGCATATCTGCTCTGTTCTTGTCGCCTTTGATGACACGGTCAATCCTTATAGGATGCATATCCTTCAGCTCGCTACACATAACGAAGGTCTCCAAAACGCTCTTGCTGCTCTGTCCTTGAACAATATGCGTATGCGACTGCATAAGCGGGCTCCTGTCAAGGGGTTCATAGAAGAGCTGGACGTGAAGCAACAAGATGTCGACAACAGTATTCTAGCTCGACCGTCACCCGAGGAAAGTTATTACAAGTCCGTCTCGATCGGTCAACTGCAGGCTCAATTGGCAGATGCGGTCAACGCTCAGGACGATTCGGTCCTTGCTATCTTGCTCATTCTGTGTTTATTCCATGTTTGCGATAGTGGCTTCTCCAAGTTCAAGACCCAGCTAGAGGGGGTTCAAAAACTGCTGTCCATGCGTGATCCTGGCGTCAGGACCGGTTTCATTGGTTGGGTCGAGATGTTCTTTGCTTGGTTCGATGTCATGACCTCGACTGTCAACGACAGAGAAACCGAAATCCAGGGCGATCGTCTAGACATGCTTCATTATTCTTCGAATCTCGGTGCTCTGGAGCAATTCTCTGGATGCGACGGTCGATTGTTCAAGTTGATCGCCCGCCTCGGCCGCCTGAATCTTCTATCGCAGAACAGACCAGTACGCCCAGATCCACGAAACTCAAAGGCATCATACGGTGCCACGACAACTCCCAAGTATAGGGAGCAGAACACCTTTCCAAGCTCAAGAGGATGGCGTGCACGTCCTCATTTTGACCCAATGGACTTCAGCCGCCTAGATGGTAATGGCTGGGGTGCTCTTTTGGCCGACCTTCCTGAGGATAGTGACACAATATTCAGAGAACCTTCTGACACGCGACAAGAGTTTTGGAAGGAATGGCATGACATTCGATCTCGTCTGGAAACATGGTCGATGGAAAGTCCTTGCTTGTCGCCTACAGCCCTCGATGCTCCAGCAGCTTCACTCGAGCCCGGACAAAGAGACTTGACACATATCAACGAGTCTTTCCGTTCGTCAGCACTTCTCTACACTGAGCGACTTGCTCACCCATTCCTCCCCTCCTCATCGCCAAAATTCCAAGCGCACGTTCGCAACGCTCTCTCGCACATTGCTGCGCTGGAAATTACTTCATGCGTCAACAAGTTCTTGCTTTGGCCTCTCTTCATTGCAGGTACCGAATGCGTCGACGCGGCTGATCAAGCATTAGTGCGTGACAGATGCATAGAAGTACAAATCGAGAGCGGTTTTTTCAATAACATCTCCGTCTTGGATGTCCTTGAAAAGGTGTGGGCCGAGAACGAGAATCCAGACGTGCAGGACGCAGAGTCTGATGAAGTTCAGCGCCGACGCGACAGTGCTAAGGAAAACGGCGATCGTGTGCAAGCGTTCAGATGGAGAAAGGCTATGGACAGGGTTGATGGCGAGTATCTTGTCATATAAGACCAAAAGTTTGAAACATATGCATTTGTGTGTACATATTTATGTCGAGAATTCAAGACCCATGATTACTGCCTTCTCTGACTATCTATTACTTCCCTTGTCATTTCTTTGCTCAAATGAAAGCTTGTGTCTTCCTCATCTGTTTCTGGATCGCGCGTTGCGTCTCGCTTTTCTCCATGTTCGAAATGCCTGGCTCTTCCTTCTTTGGGTACGCAAACCATCACTTCCTCTTCTAGATGAACACAATTTCTTCCTATTTGAGACGTCTCGGTCGTTCCTTGTTTGCCTGAAATAGAAGGTTCCATCCCTGGTGGACTCGATTTGGTTCTTTGAGCATTCACATTTCATTTGTAATATTTCTGCTAACAGATGAAACTTCAGTGCGATCGGCATGAGCATGTGTGTTTGTGTTGATTGTACATTGAGCAGTTCCTCTACACATCTCTATGCTATTTCTACATGGTTAACTTTTCTGTTTGGATGTGCCCAGCCTCTCTTACACCAAATTCTCTACAGTAACTTTATTCAACTCTGCAGAGCTTTCCGTTCTGCATATCGTAATCCCACCACTCGGATCCAACTCTAGAGACCGCATACAACGACTCACTAGGATCGTACTTTCTCTTGATGGCAGCAAGTCTATCATAATTGACACCAAAGAAATCATGTTTCCAGTTCGAATTGTAAGGGTTGGCTTCGTTCATGTAGGCACCTGTGTTGGGCGCCCATTCGCGCCAGACCGCTTCTCTGTTGACTTCATACCACTCTGCAGATTTCCTAATGATTTGAGATGGAGAGTCGGTTTCGTCAGAGGCAGGGCCGGAGCCGGAGATGGCGTGCACGTAGGTGGAGCGCCAGACTGGGTTCACGGCGCCTTGACGTTCGAGAGGTGTGTTGTTGACGCCGGGGCCGGCCATGAGGCCTAGGATGAGCATAGCTCTTCCGCTTCCAGGCTCCGTGTACATGATGCGGCGGAGGTAGGATGATACTTGCTTGTAAGGAAGAGTGAGTTGGGCACGGCCGAGCAGACGGCTGGTCTCCAAGCCTCCGGATCCTGCGGTGTTGGAGGGTGTTTTGGAGCTGCTGTTGCGATCGAAGGGAGCCACAGTAGGCTCACTCCATTGCAGAGAGAGGCTGGAGTTCCTGCCACCAGTGGTGTTGCGAATGGCTGCGATGATAGGTTCAACTAGAGCAGTCAGGTTGGCTGCAGTGCTGTTGTATGCGGACAGTTGGACTGTAGCCGAGACTTCGCCGGGTGTTGACCCAAATGCAATAGCATTGCCCCAGAGGCCTTGGTCCATGAGGTCGGGGATGTGGTTGAGCAAGACAGCAAAGGCGTCCCAGGTAATGTTGCCAGTAGCGTTCTTGCCGGCACTGATTGCCAATGTTCCGGCTACGGAGTTGGCAGGAGCTGGATAGGCTTTGAGTACGTACTCGGTAACAACGCCGTAACTGCCACCTCCACCGCCGCGAACAGCCCAGAACAGATCTTGATGTGCGGTGTTGTTCGCAACGAGAACATCGCCCTGAGTTGTCACGACAGTGACTTGCAAAACTTGATCGGGTGCAAGACCGTATGTGGCACTACGGGGTCCATAACCTCCACCCTGAATGTGACCACCGAGACCTACAGATCCATCTGCACCACCAATCACCACTTTGCCGAGCTTCGCTGCAGCATCATAAACATTGCCCCATTGCTGGCCACTGCCAACATGAACAACGTCTCCAGTCTTGTTCCAGTTCGACTCGAAAGTGATGTTGTTGAGGTGGTGAGTCCAGATAGAGAGAGAGTGGGCACCAGTTGATCTGAGATGTGTTAGCCAGTGTTTGAATGACAAGAATACAAACTACATACCGGCCGTCGAGATCATGACCAGTTCCCTTGACATTGATGCGGATGTTACGGTGTGAAGCCCAGCGCATTGCCTTTGCAATCACATCATTTGATGTGCCGTTGACGATGTATGCCGGGTAGAGTCCGAGAGTACAAGGTCTGCCTTCAATGTAACCTTCGGTTCCAGGAGGTACACACGAGCTGTTTGTCCAAAGCGAGAAATCGATAGACTCTGGAAGGGTAGCATGGAAGTATGTCGAGTTCCACTGATCTTCCACCTCATTGCAGGAAAGAGTAGAGTTGAAGGGATTGCCAGGGTAGCATGCCGATGCAACCGGACGGGTTTGCAGAAGAACACCACCGAGTGTGCGATTCAATGCTGCCCATTCAGATGCTTGAGGCCAATCAGAGTCCAAAGGGGTCGATTTGCAGACTGCTGCAGTGCTAGGACTGCAGGCAGCGAGAACTGCTATAAGAGTTGTGCTTCGCATAGTGCTTGGTGGGTGCGATGAAAGATGAGAGCGAAAGACTGTGGAAGATTCTTCTTATATAAATACATGTTAGCTTGTCAGAAGTTTGACTATGACATAGCAGAGGGAATGCAATGATGCTCGGAAGTTAAGGGCTCGGCGTGTCGTGGCCAGGTCCACAGCGTATGTACCATACGCAAATCCCGTATCCGCATACGGACAGGGTCTCGCCTTAAATTCACCAGTACGTACGCAGCTTGTGGCAACACAACGTCCGGCAAGATTCGGATGGCTTTGAAACTGCGTTAATACATCTGTAACCTACCATAATTAGACCGTGATCACATTCCTCAACACATCAAACTTTCTTGGTTCGGCCTTGGTTTCGTCTTCACCAAACCTCGTGATTACCCCATACTCCCTACAACACAGCCGGAATTGCTATAAACCAGACGTCGAGTTTGGAATGCTTTGCGCATAGAAATCAACTCTGCTGTGCCTGCGGGAAACTTTGACCCAAAATGTGACGCTTGCGGGCATACAAATCCAAAATCATCTGACCAAAGAGTCCATTGGCCCACGAGAACCACGGTCTGGTGTAGTCAGATGAGTTAAAGGTGTTGATGCTCTCATGTATGAGTCCAAGAGTGTTGGTACTGTCGATGATCAAGGCGAGTTGCTCGCTGATTTCGGTGTCGTTATCGCTGGTCAGAATGCGTACAATCGAAGCCATTGGCCAGGCATATCCAGGTCCTTGGTGTGGCCCTCCAATTGCACTAATGACAGGACCTTGCATGAAGTAAGGATTGCCGTCGCTGAGCAGTAAGGCGCGTGTGTTCTGGTAGACCTCGTCATTGGCGTCAAGGTAGCCAAAGAACGGTGCTGAGAGGAGCGAGGGGATGTTGGCGTCGTCCTTTGGAGGTATAGTCAGCAAAACTCTGTTAGAAGAATGGCAGACGGCGATTGTCCAACAAGCCAGTTCACAAATTGAACTTGTCATCAATGAGTTGCGCCCTAGACGCATTCCCTCGATGCTAGTTGAATGTGCAGACTGGCCCGCTGAGTTTGATCCTTCGGCTGACGTACCATGATGTTTGCAGAACCATAACCGTCAACCTCGTAGGCATAGACACGTTTGCCCCCAACAGTAACGATACCATGTTCCTCTATACCTTGTCTTATGATGGTAGCGAGCTGTGTCATGTGCACGGACGTGACAGCACTCTCTGAATCGTTCAGAGCAACCATGATTGGAGCAGTTGCTTCAAGGTAGCGAGCCAACATCATATTGGACGGAATGAGGTACTGGTAGATGGTTGCATCATCCGAAGGCCTGAATGCTGAGCGGAACAAGCCAATGCCGCCTTTGAAAGGATTGCCCAATCCGTCGTTGGCAAGGGTCTCAGTTGCGCGGTCGCTCACTCTAGTGAAGCTGTAATCTGGCTGCTTGACCTGTCCATTGACGTCGTACGTGGAAGAGAAATAGAGATCGTTGAAGACTTGGTAAACGTGATTGATGGCTTCGAGCCAGTGGTACTTGCCGAAGAAAGCGGCATCTCCTGTAGCGTTGTAGTATTGTGCGCTTATCTGCAGGAAGGCGGCGAGAGAATCCAACTCGTACTTGCACTCGAAGACCGAGGCATTATCGTAGGTAGGGAAGACAACATCTTGGCTAGCTGAGGGATTCTTTGCAGGAGCGATACCGCTCTCGACGGGAGGCTGAAAAGCATTGCAGTAAGGCGAAGTGAGCAGGTATCGAGCCTGGAGATTAATGACACCGCGGAATAGAGAGGCAAGTGAATCCGCCGAAGAATTGGCTGTGAGAAGAGGAAGATAAGACTGCATCTGATTGCCGCTGTCTCTCAACCACATAGCATCAATATCCCCTGTGACGATGAAGGTAAGCTCCTCATCGGGAGAGTCGGCGGCATAGCCCTTCCAGCGAATGGCTGTGTCAAGGGTGTTGGGGTAGGCTATCAACATTAGCAGCAGAAACGATCAATTGTCAACAAAACTTACAGTTGAGGAAGGTACGCCACAGGTCGAAATCAGACATGGAATAAAAGATAGCGTCGGAGGAACCATCTTCGAAGAAGGACATGTTGAAAGTGCGGCAGGCAGGTTCAGGACGCATGTACGAGATATTGCGTGGGCCGGATGAAGGTGGATAGTGCCAGGATTGCGAGTATTGGAGATAGTCAGGGCATTGGGCAATGACAATGCCACAAAGCAGGGCAAGGAGTGCGAGCAGATTGACAGGCATGTTGGATGGATGTCGTTTGAAAGGTCATGGAGCAGGGAAAGACCGAGGAAGGGGGGAGTGCGGACGATCTTTTAAAGAGGAGAGAAGGGATGAGCGAGTGCGTGCATCTGTCTGGCAAGAAGAGAAGTGGAAAGCATGAAGGCACTTGCCTCTGTTGACTATTTCCAGATTCGCGCGTCGATCAAGTCAAGAGCATCATCACATGGGCAACACGAAGTGGAATATTGTCGTTTGTACTTGAGATGGGGGAGCATCAAACAGCGGAGACAAACAGCACGAATGAGACGCGAAGGAGAGACTGCGGGGCTGAGGCAGGGATTTGCAGTTGCACTCTGAGGTTGCGCTGCAGTATTGGCTAAATGGAGCGAGCAACCTTGTCGATGTCAAGTGAACACTTTATGCAAGAGAGCGACGGACGTTGCTGCCGGTGTGTGATGTCTCGGAAGGAGGGCAGAAGTGAAAGAGCTGGGAGAGTGAGAGTGAAGAAGGAGCGACGCCGTGGCCTCGGCCCGCAATTGACGTCGTTCATCCTCAGGCACAGTCTCAGTGGCTTTGTCGACTGAAATATGGCCCGTCACCTCAAATCGCTCTGAACTTGAAATCAACACAACCACTCGCACGACACAATACAGGATCACATCAGTCTCCTCTGTCCCACGCGCGTACCTCGCCACATCCACTCTGCGCGCCATGGCCGCCCAGGCAGCCACCCTTCGAGGCGACGAGTACTCCTCCCGTTTGCCCACCCCACCACGTATTGTCGTACCGCCGCCGACAGCAAACATCAACCTGGCTCCCGAGTTCGATCTGCATCCCATCGCCAAGTCCGGCCCGCTTGCAGCCGTCAACTACAAACACATGACAACCAGCAGTCTCCTGGACTGGAGCTACGAGCGTCGTCGTCAAGCCCAGCAAATCCTCCCATTCCTCTACCTGGGCCCCATGAGTGCTGTCAAAGATCGCGACTTCCTACGAAATGAGGGCATCACTCTGCTCATGGCCGTTCGTCATTGCCAGACGTTGGAAAGCAAAATCATGCAGTCTGCTTTGAACGTTGCCGACGAACTCAACATCGAAAAGAAAGCCCTCGACATGTCTAGTGCCTACGAACTGGTTGCCTCGTTCCCTCGTGCAGCAACCGTCATCAACCATCACATGAACTCTTGTCCTGGAGCAAAGGTCCTGATCTTTTGTGAAAGCGGAAATGAGCGTTCTGCTGCTGTCGTCGCTGCATACATCATGGATATTCTGGCCGACGTCGATCACATCAAGGCTATGCAAATCGTCCAGGCTCAACGCTTCTGTGTCAACTTCGATGATAACGTCAAACGTCTGCTCCAAGGCTACTGGGATATCTTGCAGGCCAAACGTGCCACCGCCAACATGAACACCAGTGGCACAGCTAAGCGCGTCCTTGAAAGAGAGACCGACGACGATGGCATGGACGTGGATGATTCAGGCGACGATGGTGAGAGGTTCGGGAGCAGAACCTTTGCTCCCTTTGTGGATACTGCATAGTCAGTTCATTCTGCCTTTTCTGTTTTTCAGTGCGTGGCGTTTTGCTTTTCCCCAATATACCCCTCGGTTTTGTTTGCTAGGCGTTGGAGGCTCGGTTCTATTCATGACTTGTGGCACAAAGGGTCACTATCACCATCACAGTTTCATGGTGTAGCATGGTCACGGCGTTAGCTCAAGCTATTCGGGCTTCTTCATTTACACATTTCAGTTCTTCGATTTGCACAGTCGACATACTTCGTTCCACTACAGTGACTTTGGACTTGGGTGACACGGCTTCTTACAGTGCCATGGTAGGCTGCTAAACACACGGGTATATACAATTCATCTCGCCGCCTTCTCGTCGTCGATCTGCTTTCTCAGGTCACTGAGAACCTCCTCTCTTTTCCTCAGGTGAGCCTCGAGACCATCAACCTGCTCTTTGACCATGGAAATCTCATCGCTGAGGCCCTTCAAGCCCTGGCCCACCTTTGCTCTTCCCTCGCCTGTTTCGAGGTCACGCAGCTCACGACGCTTCCAATCCAACAGCTGCTCCAGCTCACGCTTGACTAAAGCGGGCTTGCTCTCGTCGCGTCTGCCACCACGTTCTCTTCGCTTCTTTGCTTGCTCCTCTACCTTTTCCATCTTCTCTTCCAGCTCTTTGAGCTGCTTCTTCAAGCGTACCTCTTCCCATTCGGCATCGGTGCGGGTGGCAGTGAAATCAGTGCCCTTGGGTCTGTAGGCACCACGGTCACCGACTCCCAAGCGACTGAGGTATGCATCGCCGAACTTCTGCTTCTTGCCGCTCATGGTGCTGTCATCACGCTTGGTCCCCCAACGATCGGCGGCGGTTTGTACTTTGTCGACTTGATAGTCGATGCGGCCTTGTTCGAAGGTGGCGCGCAGACTGGGAGGAACGGAGCGAGGTAGGCGGTAGCCTTCGTGGCGGTTGGCGAGCATGTGAAGGAAGGTAAGGCATTGGTCCTTGCCAATTGCCGGGTCGCTACGGGGGTTGACGAGGTTCCATGCACTGCGCATGTCTGTATCGGGCACGTCCAGCGATTCGTAAAGCGGGTTGAGAGATTCGAAGGTGATGCTGCCATCGCGAGGGTCGCGGTTTGCGCTGTAGATTTCCTCGTACTTTGTGCGGTCCGACGGGGGCATGTACCAGTCGAAACCATCTTTGAGTCCTGGCGTGTCGTCTTCTAGGTCGTCGACTTGTTCAAATTGAGCTTGGCGACCTGAGATGGCGTGGGATGCTTGGATCAAATGTGCTTTGCTCTCGGGGACAAGCCAGTCAGGCAGTGTTGCCGGGACGTCCATGTATTCCTGAGAATAAGTCAGCACCCATCACAAGCAGCTGTATCTTGTCTCTCTCACGTACTCCATTGACCAAATCAAAAATCAAGCGCATGGCGACGCAGAATTCCTCGAAATCCAGGCTGCCGTCACCATCGACATCTGCCAGATCCCATACTCGTTCCAGCTGGTCGTCGCGCAATTGACTGTTCTTCAGCACCGAGGCCGCCTGTGCGCCATTGAGGTGGGTACCGCCATTCGACAGCGAGGCGAAGATTTCCCAGTATCGTTCCACCTCCCACTGCTCGATGCGCTTCGTTGCCATATTGCCTGTCTGTCTATCGATACGCGACTAAGGAGTGAGCCTGTCGGGATCGCTGCCTTGGCTTGTCCGGTAGTTGGCGGCTTGGCCGATGACTGCTCTCGGCTCTTCCTTTGTCTGCTTCAGCTGGTATTATCGTATGCGTATGTACTGCTGATCCGACTATGTGAGCTCTGCCGTACTTCCGCAAGGGTGTTGTCGTGTTCCTGGACCGCTGGACTGGTCGGGCTGTGAGTGACGTGCACTTCTTGGCTCTACCGACCCCAATCCGTCTCCGCCTTCTCCTCATTTGTCGCCCGACATCCAAACTCACAACTCACTCGACTCGTCGTCTATATCGCTCTTCAGAACGCGTTGCTGTTATATTAAAGCGTGATTGCGGAATCGATTATACGGGTCTGAGCGTACGTGCTACGCTGTCGCTTCCATGCAGCACTTGCTATCCGACAGACTGTCTGCCAATGGCTATCAACTCTTGATTCTCCCAGTCACATAACAAATCTTGAGAACGCCGCTCTCGCTCCTCCATGTCACAAGAGCTTCTCAGCTCTAAGCCGCGTGGCTGTCTATGTTGGGTCAGCATCTGCTTCAGGCCATCCTCCAGCCGTCAAGCCAGGTGATTCCGTTGTTCCTTCCCGACAGTATTGCACAGTGCATCTAAGATCCTTGTTGTACTTTAGTACTCAGACAAATCACACGTACTGCCATGGATCCAATCGACGCCCGCGGATACCACACCAGACTCTTCTCTGACTTATTCCCGGAAGTAGACAGTCGTTCTTACGAACACGAAACATGGTTTTGAGTTCTATGCTTACGAGACGCAAGTCTGTCACGATGTCTTTGCGGAGAAATTGATGCCTGTAGACTGGCTCTGCTCCCGTGCTTTAGCATCAAGCTCCGGCTCACTAAACACATCCCCTCTACTCTGGCTGTAACCTAGGGTCGACGGATATCACGTCCAGCTTGCCATCTTTTCAAGTCTATATCTCCAGATAGACAGATTTTGAGCCTCCAGATCAGACTTATCGGAAGTTCAGATAAGCATCTGTCGTTTCTGTGGCTTGCTTGGCTCGACACAGTGCATATAGATCTTGGCATCAAAATTTACCTAGATTCCTTGTCACCTTCCAGGTCTCTCCCTCGGTTTTGGAATTCGCAAATATCCGTTGCGTTGGTTCGGATTATTCATGAGGTCCATGTCAGAAGTCCGTAGTCCTGGAGGCCCGGTTTCTTCTTTTGGAAGTACTGCTGCCGATCACTCGACGATCCACACACTACCGAACATCCTAGAGTACGTCACGGTCTAAATCTCCGAAGCCTTTGATGATCACCTTCTGAAGATGTACCACGCATGAGTGGCTAAGCTACAAACACCGCTTACCTTGCGGTTCCACAGCTCAGAGGCAATGCGGGTCCGTGACGGGACCAAGTCTCCATCCTTCTTGCTGTCTGCCGTTCTTTCCCTCGAGATCTTAAGATCCAATCGTAAAATACTCATTAGTCTTTGTCACTACACGGAAGTTTGCTCTAAAGGTTCCTGCGCAGCCAACTCGGAGATCACCACCCTTGCATGGTTTGTTCGCATCTCATCTCGGCACGCGAGTAGGAAGACTAAATCGTCTATCTTTGGCTGGGCATCACATTTGCCTGACTGTGTGGGTCAGTACGTATGCTATGCTCACTGCCCTGAAGCCGCTCTTCCGTCGTACTCGAAAAAAAGCCATCACGATGAGCTGTATATAAGATCAAGTCAGATGTGTACGTTTTCTCTCTCTGTTTCTCATTCCACATTGGCAACATTCGTTTCTTGCCTCTCAGTAACCACGACGTTCTTCGAGTTGTACAGCTCACACTTCTTCTTATCCTTCGTACTTACATTGTTCATCCTTTGCTTCATTGCAATGCATTTTGAGAGCTTGACCGCTGCCTGCCTTCTGGCATTGGCGTCCGTGTCTTCGGCTTCATCTTCTGGTAGAAAGTATCTATGGGGGAGGGGTGGTCAGGGCAAGATGGTTCGCCGTCAAGCTTCTTCGACATCCTCAGCTGCTGGCAGTACCTCAACTTTGGTCGCTGACAGTGCCTGTTCCAACGGGCCTTTCACAAGGTCTTGCTGGACAGATGGATTCTCCGTTGCTACCGAGTATGCAGTTCAAGACGACCGCCCCTAAACACTGCAGCTAACTGTATCCCAGCTTCGATCAAAAGTTTCCCACGACTGGCAATACCGTTAGCTACAACCTCGAGATCACAAACACAACGTGCAATCCTGATGGTGCGAATGAGCAACAATGCCTCCTGATCAATGGTCAACTACCAGGACCTGTGATCAGAGCCTCCTGGGGTGACACTCTTTCCATCACCGTTACCAACTCTATGCAGGATAATGGCACATCCATTCACTGGCATGGAATCAGACAATTCAATTCACCCGGAATGGATGGTGTGAACGGTGTCTCCGAATGTGCTCTTGCTCCAGGCCAAATCAAGACATATACTTTCAAGTGCACACAGTATGGCTCTTCATGGTACCATAGCCATTACTCAAGCCAGTAAGGAAAAATTGCTTTTCTCGCATCTAATATTAACTTGCTGACCCATTATGCAAAAGGTACGGCATGGGTGTGGTGGGAACCATCTTAATTGATGGTCCAGCGACTGCCAACTACGACATCGATCTCGGCACATTCCCTATGATGGATTGGTACTACAAGAATGCCGACGTCGTCAACACCTTGGCCCTCATCAACTCTCAAGCTGGAGGCGGTGCTCCTCCTTCGGATACATTGCTACTTAACGGTACGAACAACAACGGTGCTGGTGGCAAGTACCAGTCGGTCGCACTTACAAAGGGCAAGAAGCACCGTCTGCGATTGATCAACACTTCCGTCGACAGCCATATGTTGGTAAAACTGGACGGTCACTCTTTCAGTGTCATCGAAGCCGATTTCATCCCTGTCGAAGAATCAGCCGTTGATGGCTGGCTTTTAATCGCTATCGGCCAAAGATACGATGTTGTCTTCGAGGCCAACCAGACTTCCGGCAACTACTGGTTCAGAGCTGAGGTTGCCACAGAATGTGGAAGTGTTAGTAACGGCAATGGTCGTGCGATCTTTAGATACGACGCTTCCGATACCTCCACTCCAGAGGACACCACAGAAACCCCTCCAACTGTAGAATGTATAGATTTTCCTACTATTCCCTACTGGAAGCAGTCGGTGGACAAGGACGACTTCACTCAGCAGGCCAAGACTTTGAGCACTGGCTTTGGTGAAGGTGTCACTGTCAATGGAGAGAGTCTGCTTTTGTGGCATTTGAACACCACTGGTAAGTTTACGAATGTCCTGGGTCTATGCGAACACATGCTAATGTCGAGTAGCAATGTCCATCCACTGGGACAAGCCTACGCTGGGCTACGTCTTCAACGGCAGCACTTCCTACCCTCAGGAGTATGATGTGATCGAAATTCCCAACGAAGGCGTTTGGACATACTGGGTTATTCAGCAAGTCTCTGGATCTCCACCCATCACTCGTAAGTTCACCATTTCAGAATCCTCCCACCTATACATTCTTCATCATGCTGACTGGGCTCTCACTATAGACCCTATCCATCTCCACGGTCACGATTTCTTTGTTCTCGGACATCAAGCGTCATCAACCTTCGATGCATCATCCATGATTGACCAACTCAACTTCGATAACCCACCCCGCAGAGACACTGCTACCCTCCCTGCCTCTGGTTGGCTTGTACTCGCCTTCCCGGCAAATAATCCCGGTAGCTGGCTCATGCATTGTCACATTGCCTGGCACATCTCTGAGGGTCTGGGAGTGCAGTTCTTGGAAGCTAAAACCCAGATCGTTTTGCCTGATGAGGGACAATTCACTAGTCAATGTTCGAGTTGGAAGCAGTATACTGCCAACATGGCTTTCCCTCAGATCGACAGCGGTCTCTAAGGGTGTTTGCCAGCTGTTGTTTAGTTCTTTTGGCAGAATAGGCGAGACAAAATAATGTTAATGACTTAATGGAATCTATATTGTGGTTGTGTTCTGGACGCCAAACATGGCATTTTCCAACTGTTCCAAGTAAACCAGACATCCTATCGTCAACCAGCCAGCAGATAACAAACCGAACTTCCAAATATATGCAAAGGGATTTGCAGCATTATGAGCTCTATGGATGTATCTTGATTGCCATGTCGAGTATATGGGATGAGAAACGGGCATGCCATTGCGAGAACAGGGTGGCCCTTGCGGCGTGACGAGAAGAGATACTCGTCTGTGATTGGCCGATCTAGATCTGAGCGATCTACAACTTTAGATCGCAACACCAGATCGCGACGCGACCAAACGCGCCTGCGTCATCAGGTACACGTCCGAACTTGGCTCAAGAAAAAGGCAAGGGGGAGATGTATCAATAAATTCTTACATCTCCTATCAATTCTCGACAGCAACTTTACACACTAGTATTAAGTTACCGAAGGCCACAGAAACAATCTTCGATTCATCATGGCACGTCTTTCGAGAGGAGCTGCCAAAGCCGAGGAGGCAAAGCAGCCAAAGCAGCCAATTCCTTCGCTGAAGACAGAGAAGAGTGAGATATCATCAAACATGGAAGCCGAGGAAGCAAAGATGGCAGAAGCTCGAAGAGTTCAGGAAGAAAAAAGAGACAAGGAGCTGGAGGCTGAGCGAGAGAAAGATCGCAAAGGCGGCAAAAAAGTCGTCGACACCAAGTTCAAAGCTCTTGAATATCTCCTGAATCAGAGCAAGTTGTATTCGACCATCATGCTTGCTCAAATGCAACGACAAGAAGAGGAGGCTCAAGCTACTGATGAGAAGGGCAAGAAGCGAGCTTTGAAAAGGGAAGAGACTGCGGAGAAGGCAGCCGAGGTCAGCCAAAAGAGAGCTACACGATCAGCAAATGCCGTCGAGGAAACAGCAGAAGACGCATCAGAACAACCAACCACTGGAGCGGGTCGAAGGAAATCAGCACGAGGAGTCGCAGCCAAGCCCAAACCTGGAAAAGGAAAGATTTCAGATTATCTCAACAAGGATGACTTGAAAGCAAAGGCAGGCGACAAGTCCATCAATGAAGCCCTGAAAGAGGAAGCCGACTCCGACATCAAGGCTGGCGACATTGGCGTTCAGAACTTACGGTCAGCCAAGCAGCCAGCACTTGTCAGCGGTGGTTTGATGCGTTCCTATCAGCTCGAGGGTCTCGAATGGCTCACATCACTCTACGAAAATGGATTGAACGGTATTCTAGCCGATGAGATGGGTCTCGGAAAGACTATTCAAACGATATCGTTCCTCGCTTTCTTGCGCGAGAAGGGCACATACGGTCCTTTCTTGATCGCATCACCTTTGAGTACAACAAGTAACTGGGTGAATGAATTCAAAAGGTGGACTCCAGAAATCCCAGTCGTACTCTACCACGGATCCAAGCAAGAGAGAGAAGAGATGCGTCGAAAGAATTTCAAGAACCCGGGCAGCAAGGAATTCCCAGTCATCTGCACTTCTTACGAGATTTGCATGAACGATCGCAAGTTTCTTGCCAACTATGGCTGGAAGTTCATCATCATCGATGAAGGTCATCGTATCAAGAACTTGAACTGTCGTCTCATCAGAGAGTTGCAATCCTATCAGTCGGCCAATCGACTTCTGATCACAGGAACGCCGCTACAGAACAACTTGACGGAGCTGTGGTCGCTATTACATTTCCTCATGCCCACCATCTTCGACAAACTTGAGTCTTTCGAGTCGTGGTTCGACTTCTCTGCATTGAACCAGCGCAACGGTTATGAAGATATTCTGTCTGAAGAGCGCAAAACCAATCTGGTCACTTCTCTTCACGCGATATTGAAGCCATTCTTGCTACGCCGCATCAAGACGGATGTTGAGACCTCTCTTCCCAAGAAGCGCGAGTACATTCTATACGCACCTCTCACAGCCACTCAACGCGAACTCTACCAGGAAATCCTCGAGGGTAACAGCCGAGCATATCTCGAGAACAAAGCAGTCGAGAGTCTGAGTGGTGCCAACACACCTCGAAGCACTCATGGCGCCAGTCTCAAGCGCAGTAGACTCGAAGAAGGAAGCGCCACACCGAACAAAAGCGTCAAATCCAGTCGAGCATCTACACCAGCAACAACGGCAAGTGCTCGCGGCAACAGAAGAGCCAAGAGATCACAGAACTACGAGGAGCTATCCGACACTGCCTACTTCAAGCAAGTGCAAGACGAACAATCAGAAGAATCAGAGCACGAACTAAACTCCAGCGAAGAAGAAGCCCAAGAACAGGCCCAGACCCTAGCATTGGCCAAAAAGCTGATCGGAGCAAAGAAGCTGCAGAACCCAGTTTTGCAACTCCGTCTCTGCTGCAACTCGCCTCACAATTTCTTCTACCCATTTATGGAAGAAGACAACAGTGATGTCGATGAAACACTAGTCACAGAAAGCGGAAAGATGATGCTCTTAGACTCCCTGATGCCTTCTCTCTTGGAGCGTGGGCACAAAGTCCTCATTTTCAGTCAATTCAAAACCCAACTTGATCTGATAGAGACTTACTGCGATGTACTCCGCGGATGGAAATGCAGTCGTATCGACGGCGGAGTCTCCCAACCAGACAGACAAGAACAAATTGCTCAATTCAACTCGCCAGAATCAGAGACGAATATCTTTCTGCTCAGTACAAGAGCCGGAGGCCAAGGAATCAATTTGACAGCAGCGGATACGGTGTTACTCTTCGACAGTGATTGGAATCCTCAGCAGGACCTACAGGCACAAGATCGAGCCCATCGTATCGGTCAAACACGCCCTGTCATCGTCTACCGCTTCGCCACAAAAGGCACCGTGGAGACTTTGCTCTTGGAAAAAGCAGAATCCAAGCGAAGATTGGAAAAACTTGTTATTCAAAAGGGCAAATTCAGATCGATGAAAGCTGGTGAGGTTTCGGGGGCTGAGTTCAACGAGTTGCAGCGGTTGTTGGAACAGCAGGATGGTGAGAGGATGGAGTTGGAGGAGGGGACTAAAGGTCTGTTATCCGAGGAAGAATTGAACACGTTGACGGACAGGAGTGAAGAGGCCTATGAGAGGGCGGAGAAAGGTCTGGATGGCGGTGACAAGTTTAAAGCTGTCGAGACAAAAGCTGGTGGTGAAGGGTTCTTGGAGGCAATGAGCAAATGAGATGTTGCGTATGTAGAGCTGGGTTGTTGTACCAGAGGGATTCTGAACCCCGCTAAATGCATTCATTTCAGGCTGCTTCATTCTAGACCGAACAAATAGGCAGGAACATATTCAAGCCGGTCGCGCAGAGCGTCCGTAGGAAAACACAGTTTACGGTCTCTTGTATCCAAAATGACGATAGCTAGTCTATCTGTTGTATCCTTTCTGACGGATGAAAAAGCGAAGTGTGTAAGAAAATAAGATCTGTCCAAAAACGCAAGGGTATCTGACAAGAATGACAAAACATGACTTTTTCTGTTTCCCCTGTGAGCCACCGTTCCATAAAAGGAAATTTCGACTAGTCTACGGTATCAGCCTCGTCGTTCGTGTGCAAGATATTCTTCGAGGGCATCAGTAAACGTATTGCGGCCATCTATGAGAATGTCAGCAAGTTAATGTCTTTAAGTGAAAGGAAGAGATACTCACTTTACGGCCCACTGCAAACACCAGCCGTTTCCCATCGGCATCCCAGTTGAGACTGGGCTCGTCACCAGTCTCGTCGCCATCAGGCAAGTTGTTTTCATCGCCTTGGTACCAATGTGTGGCGGCGGCTCGCCATGTGAGGAGCGGTACGGAGCCGGTATTGAGGTCCCAAATCTTGACAGCTTCTTCGCTTGCGACAGCAAGACATGAGCCTGTAGGTGACCACGACAAAGCCAAAGCAGCTTCATGAGGACCCATGGTGAACTCATGGAGGGTTTCGCAAAGATTGGGAGAAACGCGGTAGACCCTCACAAGTCCAGAGTCATGTGTTACTGCGAGGCGCCTGGGTACAGGAGTGCCGATGTTGCTTGCAGGGTCTACCGGTTGGAATGCCATAGCAGTGGCACGTCTACCGGCGGGACCATCCGCAGGGAAGCCAGGCAGAGGGACCCATCGAGGGGTAGTTTTGGCGAGCAATATGGTACAGTCGTCGGACACAGAAGTGGCAGCAACAATGCCGTTTACCGAGTCATAGCGTACCTTGTCCCACTGCTTGTCTGTTGGATGAGAATATTGCAAAGCAAAGTTTCTGGTCCCAGTCGAGGCAAAAGAGTCGCCGTTTGTATCAGTACCGTTGGGTAGCGAAGCATCATGGATCTGGTAAAAGTCAAGACGGTTCTCACCGCACACGACGATTGAGTCATCGGAGGCCCAAACAGCATCAATGACAGGCTGATTAAATAGCTTCACAGCTACAGGATCTAGTGAAGTTGCGGGCTGACTAGCATCCCAAATTTCGACCAGGCCACGCTTCATGTTTGTAGAAACACTCAACAGACGTGTTCCAGATTGATTATAGCGCAAGGCGACAATCATGGCAGAGTGTTGTAGCAGGTAACCTTGAAGGTCGTAGAAACGTTTCGTACCCTGAACAGTAGCATCGAACATTGATCTCACAGGCTCATGACTACCTCCAGGCAAGCGGCGAGTAGACTCAAGAGCACAAGTAGCATATCGCCCAGACGGATGCCAGCAGGCAGCGGTGATGATGGAGCCCTTGGGCATGGTCTCTGCGTCGGTGTGGTGAGCACGCTGAACACCGCCCTTTGTCTGATTCGGCAGAGTGTAGAAACGGCACAAGGATTCACCGACAGTAAGTAGGTGGGTGGACTGCGACAGGGTTGGGTTCCACAGGGCATGCAAAATAGAAGCGTCCGGTTGGTCCAAAGCCCAGTACATGGTCTCTGACTTTGATTTCAGCTTTTTATCGGTTTGTGTAGCAGAGGAGGTGGTGGGAATGTGGTCTGGCTCAGGAGCATCTGAAGTGGGCTCGTGTTCAGCGTCTTGTTGGTCGTCGTCTTGCGGTATGGAATCAATTTGCATGCTATCTGGATTGAGCGAGTCATTGCTCTTTCGGGAGCGTTTGGCGGGAGGTATCGGGAAGTCGTGTTGGTTCGTAGAAGATCGTCTATCGTTGACGGAGGCGCGGTGGGCGAACTGCCTGGTAGTCAGGTTGAAGCGGCGCGATTGGTTGGTGACTTGAGCGAGCAGTTGGTCGTGGAAGATGGCGTCCTGGATGATGTGCACCAGCTCGTGCTGCTTGACCAGCGGCGCGAATGGCAGTTTCTCGGGGTCGCCATATTCTTGTGGACGGTGCCAGTCTTGATGCAGTGCCTTGGCCGCGTTCTCATGGCCTGCTTCTTGCAGGTAGCGGAGGATCAAGTAATTGATGTGGTCCGAGCCCAGAGCTCCGTCACCCATGGCGCCTGAGGTGGAACTGTGGCCGACTGTATGCGAGTGCCAACGACAAAGACCGAGATGGAGATGCAGATGCAATTGGCGCGAAATGACAAGGACCGTGTGCGATGCTATGCGATGCGATGCGACCAACCAACCTGGAAGAGTATTGGCCAGCCGGTATCCACTATCCACTCGATGCAGCCAAGTCCTGCCACATTCCCTCAGCCAGACAAGCTTTGGCTTTCCGCTCCACTCCGCTCCGTCCAGGGAACGTGCGAGGTGGGGGAGTCGCGACCGGAAAGCTCGCTGCTGTTGTTGCTGCTTTGCTCTGGCTTGCTCCTGCCCGCATTCGAAGCTCCATGAACGTCGGCCAAACATAGATCCTTCTTCGTCGTCATGCCCATTCGCGTCAACTTACCGCCATTGACACGGGCGCTTCTAGTGCTTCTGCTCGTTCTGTCCCTGCTCAATGCCTCGTTCAGCGTGCGCAGTCTCATTCGCGTTCAGGCGGTGCCGTTCTTGGCCATCATCCCTGCGAACTCGCTGAAGTACCCATGGACGACCCTCACCGCTGCCCTGCTTGAGACCAATCTTGTCAGTTTCGCCATTTCGGCCATCACCATCTTCTATGGAGGCCGTTATCTGGAACGTGCTTGGAGTGGTCAAGAGTTCGCCAAGTTTGTCCTGTTCGTGACCATGATTCCCAATTTGTTGACCTTTGCCATCTACTGTCTGTGGTACTCTCTGACAGGGAACCAAGTCCGAGCGTGAGTCTTTCTCTGCCTGCTGCCTTGCCCATCCTCTTGCTGACAGTCTCTAGAAACACAATCATCAACGGTAACGTTTCACTCGAAGCCGCCTTCCTCGTTGCCTTCAAGCAGCTGGTGCCCGAGCATACCGTCTCCTTGTTCCGTGCCACCATTCGCATTCGCGTCAAACACTTTCCCGCCGTCTTTGTCTTGTTGAACAGCTTGTCTGGTCCACTACTCGGCACTGACACTGCTTTCTTCCTGTCATGGCTTGGCTTTTTGACCTCTTGGATATATCTACGTTTCTACAGAGTCGCGCCCTCTCTGGCAACCACTGCTACAGGCGAAGATGCCGTTATAAAAGGCGATGCCAGCGATACGTTTGCATTTAGCCACTTCTTCCCCGATCCAATCCAGGTTGTTCTGGACCCCCTGACCGACTCCATCTACAAGACTATGGTTGCGCTGAAGCTATGCGCGCCATTTTCTGAGGATGCAATCGATCAGAGTAACGAACAAGCCTCGGCACGAGCAGAGGGTGGACTACCAAGCATAATGACTGGCGGAAGAGGGGGTCGTGCTGGGGGCAGACGAGAAGAAGCAGAACGAAGAAGGGCGCTTGCCTTGAAGGCTCTCGATCAGAGGTTGAATGCCGCTGCAGCTGCTCGTGCGCCCGCCGAAGCACCAACAGCACCTACTGTTTCTGCAACCACCAGCGAGGCTGCGGAAACGAACACGACAGAACCTGTGGCTGCTTGAAGTTATTTGTTGCGCTTTTTAAGATACCCCCATGCGAAAGCTACTCATTGTCCTTGATCCCCGGCTTCGTACACAATAAGGATACAGTATACGCCTTATAGGCGTTTCATGAATAATGCACGACGAGACGCGTGCAAGTTTTGCGTAGTACGGTAAAGGTGCCGTAGCGAATGTTTGTTCATGCTGTTTCGCTCCAAAATCAACTAGCAAGTCCCACCCGAAAAACCATGTCTTCTCTCCTTGTACGCCTTGAACAGAATGGGATATCTCTTGTATTAGCCTCGATGAAGCGGATGTATGGTGCTTGACCAGATGTCGGATCCATGTGTGATGTCGTTGTTTCGATGGGTATGGGGAATTTCGACGATCGCATCAATCCATGCGTTGATCTTGAATGCGGCTTTCGACGTAAAAGCCAGAGTCGGGTCTACGGAGTTCCTTGAGCTCTTCGGGAGAAAACTTCTGGTCGACCTCCTGGACGTCGATGAGTTCCTTGACGGCGAAGATTTGACCGGCGACTTGTTGTGAGACGGGGTGGTAGACGGTCTTCATGCGTTTGCGCAGACCGAGAGCCTTGAGAACGCCAGAAGCCTGCTTGGGCAAACCAATGGCCGAGCGCAGCAATGTGATGCGGAAGTACGACATGTTTGTCTGGCAGGTGTTAGAGCTGTGACTTGTAGGTTGGAACTTGTCGCTACGCACGATTGGACAAGCACAATTGATAGGCGTAATTGTGAAAAGCTGATGGCGAGGGTGATTGACGCTTGCGTTTCGATGCTGTCGGCGCCTCTTGGCTTTCCCGACGCTCCGCCGCCGCCGCCTTCTTCTCCGCATTCACTCTCTCCGAGGCTCCGTTCACGCGTGTGCATGTCCATGTTGGTCTCTTGACGTCTTGTGCCTCGCATATTGACTCAACATGAATGACACGGACGATGTCGCCAATCGGCTTGCTGAGCTGCTGCGGCATCCAGATGATTTGGAGAAAATTACCTCACTGAAGAGTGAATTCACGCGCAAGAAGGCCGCTGTCGACGGCCAGCTCCGTACAGGTCTCAAGGAGCAGCTCGAAATCACTCAGCAAGGAATGTCTAGCATTAGTGACGGCCAACACACTGTCAATCTGATCAAAGACGAAATGATAAAGATTGATCGTCTCTGTGTCGAAGCCCAAAACATGATTCAAGACTTCCCTTTCGTCGACAAGGTCGCCCAAACACATCGCAACTTTGCCCAGGTCGAGGACATGAAGGCTCAGATTGAATCCTTTGGCCGCAATCTCGATGAGCTGGAGCAGCTACTTCGCGAGGACGACGAGAATGTCGAGAATCAGGACAACCTCCTTGCTATACACTACGGCCTCACCAAGTTACGCGACATCCGCGACATGGCCCTGGACTCGATCAAATCGTCAACCGAAGATTCTGGCACCGAGCTGATCAACAACCTCCAACTCGGCGAAACCGGTGTCACGTTGCAAGACCACTTTACGAGACTCGACGACGTTGTCGACTGGTTTGACGAACACGTAGGGTCTGCCTGTCTGAACCTGATTCCTCTTGTCCAGTCAGGTAACAACGGCATCATCGTGCGTCTGGCCCTAATTGTTGAGAAAGAGGAAGAGAAAGACCGCCAGGTCGAGGCACTGCAACACGCTCATCGCGAGTTCAAAGACCTGGCCTCGCGTTTCAAATCTATGAACGCTGGTCAGAAAGAGCTGCGCGGCTACAAGGACAAATTCTTAAAAGCCATCGAGTACAACTGTCAAGCTCAATTCGATCAAGCTGGAGAGAGCTTCTTTGAGGACCCAGACAAGCTCGAGAAAAGCGTGCGATGGTACTTCAATGACCTCAATACCGTCAAATTGGGCATGCAAACTCTTATGCCCAGAAAGTGGCGTATCTTCAAGACATATGTCGCCATCTACCACAGACTCATGCACGATTTTCTCATGTCCAAAGTCCACGATGATCAACTAAATCCTCCACATATGCTGGCTGTTGTCCACTGGGTCACTAAATACTACGCCAAGATGGAGAAGCTGGGTGTACCTGCTGACCAACTTCAACCTCATGTCATTGATGACAGAGAGGCAGACATAATCCGTGAATACAGGACGCTCATTACCAATGCCGTCGAACAATGGATGGACCGTATGTCTACTACGGACCAACAAACTTTCCTCGAACGTAAAGATAACACACTTGACACTGATGCTGAAGGTCACCTCCGCACCAAAACCTTGGGTGACTTGTGGCGTATGCTTCGCGAGCAGCTCACAGTCGCAGCATCTTCGGATAGACCTGACGTCGTCGAGGGTGTTGTGGAATCGATGATGCGCGCTCTCCAGTCAAGGCAATCAATGTGGCAGCAACTCATCGACTCCGAGACCCAAAAGTACACTTCGCCTGCAATGCAACAAGTCGAGCAGGAAGGTCTACAACCCCTACAAGACTGGCTCGTCGCAATAGCCAACGATCAGATCGCATGCATCGACGATCAAGAGGACCAAGGCCAGATCTCATACCTTACGACCTTCAGACGAGAATATGAGACAATGGTCACACCTGCATATGCAATCTCGTCAAACACTGAGCTTGACACTCTGCGTGATGGCTATGTCGATCTTGGTACTCACTGCATATCGCTTTTCACTGCTCTCATCTTCTCGGTCGATTTCCGTGGTATTCTTGCCGAGTTCTTCACTCCGACGTGGTACAACAAGAAAGCAATGGCTCAAATCATCTCCACCTTCGAGGATTACTTGGCCGACTATTCTGATGTCCTGCATCCTTCTTTGAGGGATGTTCTTGTCGAAGAACTCTCAGACGAACTGCTGGTACGTTACCTGTCAGCCATTCGCAACCGAGGAGTCAAGTTTCGTCGTGGAGATCCTTTCAACGAGAAGATCAAAGACGATGTCTTGACGGTGTTCAACTTCTTCTCTACCCAGGAAGCTTCATTCCCTGCCATCAAGGACAAGTGGAGAGCTGTCAATGCCTTTGTCGAGCTCCTCAACGCTGAGAAAGGACCCGCAGTCGCGGATGCGTACGAACAGTTCAAGAGAGAGAACTGGGACTTGCAAATTGGTTGGGTTGAGGCCGTCTTGAGGACCCGTGACGATTGCGACAGGTCCTTGATTGGACTCGTCAAAGCTCGGGCTGCCGAAGTTGAAGTCGAGCGAGGAATGGAGACTGTCATGAGCAAAGTGAGATGATAATGATAAGGTTGCCTATTTGTTTTCTGTTGGAACTATGCGGACTTGTGTTCGGCGCGGAGGCTTGAATTGAGTTTTGGTTCCTGCATGGGTTCTGCACACCCTGTTTGTTGGTGGTAGCAAGGCGTTCCTGCGGGTGAGGTCAAAAAAGATACCCGGTTTGATTAGAAACTCTTGATATAGAAAGAGTAGACTATCGCTGTCCACTGTCGGACATTATTCACTCTCTAGCCCAAGCACGATACATTAATCACGGGAAAGCGCAATCACATTCTGAGCCCCTTTTGGCGTTTCGATAGTCATGCAAGAGAGCGAAGAACAGCTGCAGGCTTCGGGCAAGCCGCCACCTCACGGGCTCAACCGAGCGCTTGCCGCAACTTTGTCTTCTACCGCGCCCAACCGTCTGCTTCTCGGTGAGAGGCTTGCAGCTGAAGTGTCTGCCACATCGTCAGTCCAGATGGCGCGCCACTCGTTGACGTCCGCCACATACACGCAGCTCAGGCTGAGCTCGCCCATCACAAGAATAGTAACGGTCCGTGGCGGACGGCAGCCGCGCACGCACAAGCAGCCGTGCCCGGTCCTGTCGATCGCCCTCGACCCCCCGAGTTTCAAGTTACGGCTCGCGTTCTGTGAGAAGCTTCCGAAGCATCTCTCTCCAAGTTTTCGTTGTTGGGAAGGCACACTTCCAACACGGTTTGGAGTCGGCTCTTCTGGCGACATGATTCTCGCACTCGCTTCCGTCAATGTTCTGCTGAGTTACAGTTCAGCCCTTCCAGAAGCTGGCAGCGAACCGGCCTTCAATAGCAGCGCATGGACATCCCCATGTTCCACTTTAATCTCGGTCGGATCAGTTCGTGAACTTCCTGAGCCTACCAAGGTGGAGCTCTCTCTACTTATCACCGCGGTGGTGTTTATTTGCGGTCGCGTACCTCGTGCACTGTATTCACGTTCGCGGTGTAGACGTTACCGTCCAACGGCCATTGACTCTCAAAAGAAGAAGCAACTTGAGCAAATACATACAGCCGTTAAGTCGATGCAAAACGACGTCAAGAAACAGTGTCTCGAACAGATGATTGCCCAAAATGCTTTTTCGTCATCCAATAGTAACTCGCCCAACCCCCTTGTCGCAGCACAATCGTTGAACGAGGAAGAAGCTCGACTCTCAACGTGCTGCGGGGGAAAAGTGAGACTTGGCGTTAGTGTAGCTCTGTAACCCGATTCTGACAAGGCTGTGATTGATTCCGCTAATAATTTATTGTTGTGTCGTTGCCCCGAACCCAAGACGGAGCTGGCAGGTTATAAAGTCGACGATCCTGGCATTCTCGTTCCCGCCGTCCTTCTTCCCTCTCTTCCTTCCTCCTTTTCACTCTTCTTTGAATTGACCTTTTTCTTGTGAGTCTCACCAACCTGTCACCCTCGAGCCCCGCAAGCAGCTTCTAACACTCGACCTCGAAGTCCAATTCAGTTTCACATCAATCACAATGGCCTCCGAGATGGCAACCCACCTGAAGCCCAACGGCGGCGCTGAGTTCGAGAAGAGACACCACGGCAAGACCCAATCCCACGTTGTACGTTAACCACCCTTCGAGCTGGTGATGGATGTTTTCCGGACACGGTGTCATTGTGTGGGCGCAGAGAAGCTAGAGACGGCAGCTACTTGGTGTGGAAGCTCTTCCATCCTCTCATCTCAGCTTATGCTGAGCTGACGCGATCGTCGTTGCCCCCACCATGTTGCATGGCTTTTCAGTTTCGCTCATACAATTGACGTGTACCTTCGACGGTACCATGGCTTGTGGCACAGTCAGAATTGTTTTAATCCGCCAGCTCGACAAGTTTGCTTAGCAAAGTTGCTAACCGTGTCGGAACAGGCTTTCGAGAACACCTCGACCTCGGTCGCTGCCTCGCAGATGCGCAATGCATTGAACAACCTCTGCGACGAGGTCACCGACCCCGCTGAGAAGCAGGTATGTTTGAAACTCGATGAACTTCACAAACTGTATGTTCTGGAAAACTAACACGCACGAACAGCGCTTCGAGACTGAGATGGACAACTTCTTTGCCCTTTTCCGCAGATATCTCAACGACAAGGCCAAGGGCAACGAGATCGAGTGGTCCCGCATTGCTCCCCCCAAGCCTGAACAGGTCGTTGCCTACGAGGACCTGCCCCAGCAGGAGTCTGTCGACTTCCTCAACAAGCTCGCTGTCCTCAAGCTCAACGGTGGTCTCGGTACCTCGATGGGCTGTGTTGGCCCCAAGTCGGTCATCGAGGTCCGTGACGGCATGTCCTTCCTCGACCTTTCGGTCAGACAGATTGAGTACCTCAACCGCACCTACGGTGTCAACGTCCCCTTCGTGTTGATGAACTCGTTCAACACCGATTCCGACACTGCCAACATCATCAAGAAGTACGAGGGCCACAACATCGACATCATGACCTTCAACCAGTCAAGATACCCCCGTGTCCTCAAGGACTCGCTCCTCCCCGCCCCCAAGTCGGCCAACTCTCAGATCTCCGACTGGTACCCCCCTGGTCACGGTGACGTTTTCGAGTCGCTCTACAACTCCGGTATTCTCGACAAGCTCCTTGAGCGCGGCGTCGAGATTGTCTTCCTCTCCAACGCCGACAACCTCGGCGCTGTTGTTGACCTCAAGATCCTCCAGCACATGGTTGACACCAAGGCTGAGTACATCATGGAGTTGACTGACAAGACCAAGGCCGATGTCAAGGGTGGTACCATCATTGACTACGAGGGTCAGGCCCGTCTCCTCGAAATCGCCCAGGTTCCCAAGGAGCACGTCAACGAGTTCAAGTCGATCAAGAAATTCAAGTACTTCAACACCAACAACATCTGGATGAACCTCCGCGCCGTCAAGCGTATTGTCGAGAACAACGAGCTCGCCATGGAGATCATCCCCAACGGCAAGTCGATCCCCGCCGACAAGAAGGGTGAGGCCGATGTCAGCATCGTCCAGCTCGAGACCGCCGTCGGTGCTGCTATCCGTCACTTCCACAACGCACACGGTGTCAACGTCCCCCGCCGTCGTTTCCTCCCCGTCAAGACCTGCTCTGACCTGATGCTGGTCAAGTCTGACCTCTACACCCTTAAGCACGGTCAGCTCATCATGGACCCCAACCGCTTCGGTCCCGCTCCTCTCATCAAGCTCGGTGGCGACTTCAAGAAGGTCTCAAGCTTCCAGAGCCGCATTCCCAGCATCCCCAAGATCCTCGAGCTCGACCACTTGACCATCACCGGTCCCGTCAACCTCGGCCGTGGCGTCACCTGCAAGGGCACCGTCATCATCGTGGCCAGCGAGGGTCAGACCATCGACATTCCCCCGGGTTCCATCCTCGAGAACGTTGTTGTCCAGGGTAGCTTGAGACTGCTCGAGCACTAGAAAATTTCTTTCACAAGGCGCGTGTTATTATGGAAAAGATTCAAGAGACGCAGTAGATACCACGGAACATCCAGTAATTATTTCATTTTCAAGTCATGGCGAATTCATGCAACCTTTCAAATTTCTCTATTGCAACTGCTCATTCTGCTCATCCTGCTCATCCTGCTCATCCTGCTCCAATCTTACTGCCTGTGTGATGTTTGTCAAGGTTCCAACGACAAGGGTTACCTCGGAGATTGCGGGATGCATCTCCTGGCTTCATGATGGCTCTCAAGATCGACGACAAGTGCCAGAGCGCACTTTCAAAGATCGTATAGGATCCCAATACTGTAGAAGCGACTCTTGTAGGACAAACATGCAGAATACCAGTGTGTGGATTCTTTGTTTGATCAATAAGCACATGGAGAAAAGGACAATGACATAAGGCTGTGTCAAAGTTGGTTCAGCTTGGCACGGCACGTTTTACCTTTCCGAAGGCTGGATGATGATGAGTGTTTGGGAGTTTGTTGGCGGGCTCTTGAGGGCGATCTCTGTAACTCTGTTGCAAGTCACGGCAACTCAGTAGCAAGTTTTCGTCTCCAGCCAGGAACACTTGATGTCGCAGCGTATCTGAGTGCGGCCATGTCGCGTCGTGTCACCAGCGTAACAAAGTCAAGCCGCCGTATCCGCACATCACCAGCCGCCGCCGTCGCGACCCCGTGTAGCTTGTCCTCGCCGTCGTCGCCATAGCCCGGCGATGCAGCCATCCCAGGGCTTGTCTGCTTCCGCATCGAATCAAGCACCCGACTCTCAATCCTCGACATTGAACGCTTCCAACCACATCTTTCGCGATTCTTCGTCAGCCGACAACCGTGTCGTCCGCTCCATCCCGCCATGGGTGCAGACCGAAGACGACAGCGATGATGAGTCGATCGATCAGACACAGCGTCTCCTACCTCTGGCCAATACCGTTCCCGCCTCTCATCACTACCTCCCTGCTCCGCCCACCCAACACAAAGCCCCTGGCCGAAAGTGGGATCACATACGCTCCGCCGAGCCTCCGTTGCTAGATCAGCCGATAGATACGAATCAGCAAAGATGGCTTCCCTACATGGTGTCCGGTCCGCAGCCACGAGGCGTACCTGGTGCTAGGCTGGTCTCGGATGCCTGGATGGACGAGAACATGCCTCATCTCACTACTACCTGGACTGCTGCCGAACCTGAGAAATCCTCAGATAAGCCCAAAGGCTTGTGGTTATTTACTCGCGAAAGAAGATCAAAAACTTTCGGGCGCATCAAGGTATTTTATATTCTTCCGCTGTCGGTAGTCTTGATTTCTGACTATTGTGGCAGCGCATCATCCTTAAAAATCCTTTTGTACCTCTAGTTTTCCGTCTCATCGTTCTTACCTTTACTCTGGCTGCCCTTGGCTTGGGCGCCAGAGTCTTCCACGAGGCCAATGCCGTCAATCGAGATGGCGAAGGGCCTTGTAGCAAGCGCGCCTCGACATACATGGCTATTGTCCTGGATAGCGCTGCCGTGCCTTACATTGGCTACATCACATGGGATGAGTACTTGAGTAAACCGTGTGTATCGTCCAATTGAGAAACCCACTGAGATCATACGACTTACCTTTGTTCATAGGCTCGGACTCCGCAGTGCTACGGCCAAAGTGTCCCTCCTTCTAGTCGACCTCTTTTTCATTGTTTTCTACTCGTCCAACTTATCTCTGGCTTTGGATGCACTTGACGATCCTCGTTGGGCCTGCTTCGACCACAACGAATCTTTACTATCGAACTGCCCCGCTTCTCCTCGTATATGTCGGTCTCAACAGGGTCTTTCTGGTGTTTTGGTTGTTGCTTTGATGGCGTGGCTCTTCACGTTTGTTATCAGCGTACTCAGGGTAGTGGAGCGTCTTCGTTAGCGAGGAAGGGAAATCCAGCATGTTCCTTTGTAATCATTTATGCCATCCCTTTATGTTCAGTGTATCTATTTATATCCTCCATCTAGACATGCCTGTTTTTGATGCCCATGGCTATGCTTCTCCACAGATCGTGACTCCGTATTCGACATCTCCAGATCTGCCTCGCACCAAATGGATCAAGACAGATCAGCGTGGAGGACGTAGGAAAATCATCGACCGCGTTGATGCCGAGGCATCCAATTTAATTTAAGCGGTTTCAATCAAGGCCCTGGTTCGAGATGCATCTCTACAAACGCCACAGAAACATCTGGCTGTGGCTGAGCGACAACTCAGCCACACGCGATATCCACGTCACTCAAGTGAAGTAGCGCATTTCGCGGACTTCTTTTCACCTTTCCTCCCATCGCCAGCAATCAAGGTACCGACGACAAACATTGCCCGATTGTCTCCTCAGCATATATCCCTCCCATCCACACCATGCGGTTATTCCTCCTCCCCATCTCAACACGACGCACGCTCATCTACTGCGATCGCGTCGCAACCCAAGTCAACGCCAGCGGAAAGCTCTCCTACCACGATCGCATCGTCAACAAAGCAAACGAGACCTGGGCATCCTGGGAGAACTCGCCTAACAAATACAAGAAAAAGCTCACCGATTACGGCAATGTGATCTTCAACCGCATCTCCTACGAGGAGTGGGGGCTCAAGACATTGCCTTCATCCACTGCGGACCTTACACCCACTGAGATTGTCTTTCCTGGTCGGTTCCTGGATCAAAACAAGGTTCCCGAGATTCTGAAGAGGCTGGCGACCGAGAGGCAGGGCTTGCACAAACAGAGGTTTTGGGGTAGTTTGATTGGATTGCCTTTCACTATCCCAGTTGGACTGCTGCCCGTCATTCCGAATATTCCTGGGCTCTACCTTGCTTTCCGAGCCTGGTCGCATTTTAAAGGTCAGTTCTTGAAGCTTTCATTCCTTTGAGCGGTGCCTCTTCTGGCACGCCAAGGACAGGGTGTCCCTTGGTTTACTCCTTCCACGACCAATGATGCTGGGATCCAAGCAATCAGTTCACCGACGGTCATGATGTATGCTGTCTGAAGACCAAGGCGTCTTGACAGTCCTTATGGATCCAAATGGCTTCGTATCATTCGTGATTCATTGCTTTCGTCTCAATCTTTGTTCGGCGATGGCTGTCTCTCAATTCAAGGGGAACCCTGTCCTCTGTCAAAGAACGTGATCGCGAGAGAACCACAAACTCCTTCGCGCGCTGATACAAAGGGCTGAATCGCTGACTATCTCACAGCATTATATGGATCAAAATATCTAGAAGCTTTGATTAACAGCAAGGAGCCCTTGATAAAGATGTCTCCGTCAAAAGCTTTGGACAATCTTTATGCTGCTGGCTTGATACATCCTTCCCGAGAGCACTCTAGGCAGGCAACTCTGCCGTCGGAGAACGAGTCCCAAGAAGTCGCCAATCTTGTCACACAACAAACTAACAACGACACAGCGGACGTCATGTTGCTCAAGCGATGGAATGGCAAGCTACTCGCCGAGCAGTTTGGCCTTCCAGGCATGGAGCTTGAGATTGAGAGAGCCGTCGAGCAAGTCCAGAAGACTATCGAGATTGAGGGCGAAAAGACAGACACCAGCACAACGACGGAGGAACAGGCGCTTTCGGATGGCGAGAAAAAGTAACGTGCTGGGGTATCTTGCTTCCAATCACCGAACTGTATTTGTGTCCTTTGCCAACATTCCTGGGTCTTGAATCTCTACTCTTCGCAGCACTGGCGGTATCGTCGTCGATTCTATATTCTGGATGCCTTCTCGAAGCTGGGGTATGACGCTCCAGTTTAGGAAGCAGAATCTCAATCGTCGGAGCATCTATCGAGCGGTGTAGCCCCCATCGACGGGCAGTGCGACCTGCATTAGTGTCAGCACATATACTACAATAGTCGACAATGACGAATGATGCTTACTCCTGTTATCCATGAAGAGTCTTCGGAGGCCAGGAAAACAGCAGCCCGTGCGATATCGTCCGGAATGCCCAGTCCCCGGAATGGATGCAGGCCGATTATGTGTTCCTGCGTCTCTTCATCCATCATTAACTCGCTAGTCATCTGAGTCGATGTCCCTGCGTCGTGTCAGTACGTACTTGTACACGCCAATGTACCTTCACACTCACATCCGGGACAGATACAATTGACATGAATCCTGTGAGGGGCACAATCCAGTGCGACCGCCTTGGTCATGTTGACGATCGCACCCTTCGAGGCGCAATAGCTAGCGAAATTGCTTGTTCCCACCATACCGAAGATACTTGCGACATTCACAATCCAGCCACGGTCGCCGTTTGGGTGCGGATCCTGGTTGAGCATCTGCCTTGATGCGAATTTGCAACCGAGAAAGACGCCCTTCGAATTGACTGCTTGTATGTCGTCCCACAGGTCTTCGTCGGCAGACCAAATAGGTTGTAACGTCTCCAAGTCAAATGTAATGCCGGCGTTGTTTACAAAGCTGTTCGAGACAAATCAGGAAAATGCGTCGTCTCAACAGAGGTGAGGTTGAACGTACATGTCGAGTCGGCCATACTGAGATACGGTCGTTCGTACCAAGTTCTCTACTTCCTGGCTACACGCTACGCTCGTGCTGACGAACATTGCATTGCCGCCTCCGTTGATGATTACGTTGTGTGTTGCATTTTCGCCAGAATCGCTATCGCTGTCGGATGACGACTCAGTATCGGCACATACAACATATGCGCCCTCGGCTGAGAACCTAAGTGCAATCGCTCGACCGATCCCTGTGGATGAACCTGTAACGCTGAGCCGGTGTCAGCTGGCGGGATAGGATAGCTGGCGCAAGACCCCTGATCAGATATATGATCAGCCGGATACTCACATTGCTACTTTTTCGTGCAGCCGTCCACATTGACCATTGTCCATCATGGCCGAAGAAGATCACACTCGTCGATGTGTATGTGACTGAAGTCTGCCGTGTGACTTCGAGGATGATAGCTTATACACCGTGGCCACCGTTTTCGATCAGACACCAGGTACTGTACAGTTTTGAAACTTCATGCAACAGCAGCCTGTCGACAGACCATGCGTACTTTGCTGTATAGGTCGGATAGTTTGCTTCCAAAGTCTGAGCACGTTCGATGACACCTGGAGATGGATGTCTTGGCTAGTTATGCCCTGTCTCAATCACGTCTGGTTGTCCTTGCGAAAATAGCCAGTGCTAGGGCTGAGAACAACCTTTCAAGGATGATGTAAGGCGTTCGTCGAGACTGTTCGTCGGGGGAACAAGGCTTTCTGGCGGGTGTGCCACCGAAGGGTCTGCAGTTTGCGAATCAAGACCGGGTCAACGGTCGGATGTAGAATATGATGAAGTCGAATCTTGTGGTAGATGGGCCAAATTGCGGCTCGAGGGTCCACACAAGGGAAGGTGCGATGGAACGTTCCTAATAATACAGCTGTGCCAAAGTCATGCTACTCAAGATTCTTACCCACTTGGCCGATAAACGAACTAATCAATAAACTGACCATCTGCCCGAGTTCATACGACGCGTGGCTTGAAAGAGTTACATGCATCTAAACTTACCAACGGCGCCGGCTTGCGGGGAGGCTTGCATACTTTTGCTCTGCCGACCAAGAGTCCCCAAATTGCTGACGATCGACCGGCAGTTGTCGTTTAAGGTATTTATTCGGAACATGTGGTGACCCCTCGATCACTTCGCACCCATGCAAGCAGAAGGGGCTTGATCCGAGATTCTGATAGAGAAATTTTGATCTTGCTCATTCAACTCCTCATGGTGGGACCGTGGACGTTTGGCTGTTGAGATGGAACAACCCTAGGGCCAGTGTTTGCAACATGTATGTCATGCTGCTATCAAATACTCCAGATTGTTACCGTTTGCTTGTCTTCTTCCGGCCTTCCGGACCTGAACTTACCGGTGAGTCCTTGTAGGCTAGTGTTCCACTCAGTAAGGCTCTGCAGGGTGAACGCTACTCGTATACGAGGAACGACTTTGGTAAAGGATGAGTCCAGATAATGTCAGTACCGTCGTGTCAAGAGGGAAGGGTGGACTAGTGTCATGGGCTTTCCATCTAATCGTACGAAGTACTATGAAATATAAGTAGCCATTCCTAACGGATGCGATCATCAGTAGTGCCAGGCAGACGCGATTGTCGACTACAGTCAAGCTATGCAAATAGAGTTTCTGCAGTTGTGCCGTCCGTTTGTCTAGAGTGAACTGGTCGCTGACCCCGAACAGCTACTCCGATCAAGATCCGTGATTAGGCGCTTACCGCCCGGCGGCTCTATGATCTATGATATCTCTTCCTGAGCCCCTAATCATGGGCTCCGGAGAGTAGGTCAGCCCTTATGTACGTGACTGCAGAACTTGGATTTAGACATTCTGCTTGTCAACGCAATCGCGCGATCATGGTCAGCTAACGCGTGCTAGTCTCAACAAGCTGCGGACCTTTCTGTGCTGATTGCCTGCCCACCAGCCTGATCTTTTGGTTGATCGTTGACCGTATGCGCTTGGCACCATCAGAGCAAACAAGATTTGACCAAGCCATCATTTATCCGAAGCCATCATTTATCCGAGGTGAGTGACGAATAGACGTTCTCGAGTCTTGACAGATGGGTGAGACCCAGCCACATCTCAACTGATGGTGCAATGTTTCTGACTCTGTCTTAGAGTTACGAGCTAGGGCTAGATGGCAGAAAAAACCCCCATGCCTTGAGCCCTCGTAGATCTTCACAGGGAAAAGCTGCTCAGCCGTCCACCAGATGCAAGATCAGGACCGCGTCTCTTGAAACAACCGAGTGAACCTCGGAGGCTGGATACTACTCCCTGCGCGTCCATTGGACAAGCTGGAGAAACAGAGCCGCTTGCCAAGGGTATCAACTCTAATGGTAGTCTAGCCTATCCAACGGCAGCGGCGCACGTCGCAACAACACATGGCTTGTGTGTCGAGGCGCGTGGGGTAATCCTGATTCCGCGATTCTTTCCGCATGCAACATCAAGGTCAGCTACCGCAAAACGATGACATTCATCCAAGGTTTTCACCAAAAAGTTCTCGAATCAGAATCGAAACACACTACGTTTACCTGAAAAGATGTGATGCAGTGCAGAGGTGCATGCACGACCTTTGCGTTGCGCTGTGACGACAAAAACATTTTCTGGGCGTTGGTCCTCTGGAGACTGGATCTTTGGCCCTTCAAATCTCGGTCCGTCCAAAGAGACGCCGTTCAGTCTACCCATGCTAGTTGAGGAGAAGGATCACGGAAGGAATTGAGATCTTCACACCTAGAATGCAAATCTCTTGGATTGACGAGAGCGCATCTTTGACAGAAGCTAACTAATTACACTGCAGTACCGGGGTATGCTCAAACTGATATCAGCTCAGCGGTCACTTGTGCTTTGCCCTGACCAAAGCTTCACTACAACGATATCGCTTACATGCGTTGAGAGATCGCACATCTAACTTCATTTGGCCTGCCGACTCATGTTCACTCCGTATCGTTCTCCTATAAGCTCTTGGGTGAAAAGCCGTACGATTAGGAGGGCAGTGGTTCGAATCCAAGTGTTCAGAATCTGTAATGACTGTGGTTTGGAACGTGTTTCGAGCCTGGCAGGTCCTCAATCCTATGTTGCGAAAGCACTCTCAGCGCAAGTGCCTGCCGAAGTCCCTGCGCTGAGAATTGCAGATGCCGATCGACCATGTGTTTCGATCATCGCTCACTGGTAGACCACGACTTCAACCGCAGTACATGTCAACTCTACTTGCTCCCATCTTCAAGCCGCACTACCGACATCGCGCTGCCGGTCCCAAGTCCTCCGTGGGTCACACTAAACGCAATAGGATAAGTTGCTAAGCGGTTAGACTAACATCCCTCTCCGTCACCACATGCCTTTGGGACTAGCGCACGTTCGCTTTACATCAGCTATCGCGTACGCCCAAGAAGCGTCTTCTCTGCCTTTGTTCCGTTTCGAATGGAATGGAATAGGATGAAATGGAACGATCAGAGTGATTGCATCTACAAAGTAGTAGATCGAGAGTGTTTGAGTTATCTTGTCGGATTATCCTTCCAACCACTCGCACTTGTTAGGGTTCAAGCGATTCATGCCATTCATCAATCTCGGGCGGAGGCAATCAGATACAAAGACCGGAGTAATGTATCCTCCAGGAGCAGGGGCTTGATCGTATTGTGCCTTGTACTCTGCATGGCAGCGCCGGTGTCTGACGGATCGAGCATCTCCCTCCCCCCAGACGACATTCCCCCTTCTTCTACAGATACACGAACAGAGTCCGAAGCCGTGTTCTTTGTGTATTTGGAGATGAATCTCTATTCCAGCAGTCACGCGTAGTCATTTCTGTGACGATCACAATCGCACATCAGAGATATCAATATCGTTCTGCTTTTCTCAAAAACGTCAAACCCAGCCTGATAGGAGGAGCGGGTCGATTCGCACAAACGTAGCCCTGCCATGAACCATCCAAATAAACTGCTCGCAGATCGGCTTCGCCGATATCTGCTTCAAGGTTCTGATAGACCCGTGGTCGACTTCATAACGAGCGACTAGTGTCATAAAGTGTTGGTCCTTCTGTCGCGGCACGCCCGTGAGCACGACTGCCGCCATCATGACACAAGAGCCTACAGACACGTCGCAACCCGGAACTCTTTTCCTTTAGCCCTGATCTTACTAGCCTTCTCATGCCCCAGAGTGTGTGATATAGAATCGATTGCATGTTCTAGTGCCTTGACGCTGTATAAGTAGGTCAGAACTTGGACCTCATCATAGTGTGATAGTCCCACTTGATAGATTCTGCACGTCAGTGCGGAAAGAGAGCGGTGAGATTGACTGGCGCAATGTGGGACAGTGGAGAAATTCTCCGAATACGCACCCTGATTGAGAAGTCATTCAGATATCAGAGCTCTGAAGATTGTGGTCAGAAGAACTAACGCGTGTACATACACTACGCACGTAGCTAAGGATCACGCTTCTCAGCAATAAAAATGAAGTCCTGATAATGCAGAGTTGAGATATGGTCACGCAGCTAATTGAAATGGGTCTTACACAGCAATACTTGATTGTCCGTTATCCTTCTCCATCGAAGCTCACAGGCTAGAACCATGTCGATTCAGGATAGTACCTTGTCAACACATTAGCGAAAGCCGGGAGCTATCTATCCCATTCGTCTATTCCATCTCAACGGAGTAATTATCTTGGTCACCGTGACACTGGCACGGCTGATGCGTAAGGGCCGTCTTTTTGGTAGCGTGGTGCGGTTCTCTGCCACATCATTAATCGGAACCTGTTTTATCAGCTACTTGTTATCTAGAAATACAAACAGCAACAATGGCGATTGATGAGAGGGATGTCTACTTCGGCGACCCAATGAAATCGGGAAGCCTGTGAAGGCTTGAGACATATCGAGCTTGGCTCCGTGCGTAAATAGGGTTGAGTCACAGGTGTACTGTGTATCACGCCTTTGTACGGAGGGAGGCATCTCATGATGTTGTCTACATCTTTCGGCCGAGTAATTGAGACTTGCCTCTCGTTGTTTTGAGCAGACCACGCATTGGAGCTGCCACCGCTCTAGCTAGCATCAGTTGCTCTTCACCTCTCCAATAATTGGAGAACACGCTCCACTTCATGCAAGGAATCGCTGATATGATCAAACTCCGTGCTGCGGTACACATATTGCTAGTGTGGAATCATGTGAGGAAGAGCAATGCGATGCCTTCCAATGTACAAGGGCTCTGGATATGATCAGGCATCAAGACCGGATCTCTTGTATGGTAAGGCAATTTGCACATATCGATACACCCTGGTCTGCACATGCCCATACGACAAAGGTTATAGGCGAGTCGCTTCGACATTCAATCCTTCCAAATACTGAAACGAGCAATCGCTGCCGGAGTCTCGGTCCGATCTCTGACGATAGGGCGCTTTCCGAGACGTCATGGTGTTGTCGCCGTCAAATGCGCACAAAGGACCGAAGAAAAGTTTCGTTGTTTGTTGCTCTATGTTCCAACGATGTTGTATGCGGCTTCCAGGAAAACTTCCGATGGCCGAAACGCACGGAAGCCCCGAGGGTGACATTACCGGCGCGGCTTGCAAGTTGCAACGTCCTTCGGTTCACGAGTCAGACCGCATGGCTGCTGATGCCAAGAGATCTAGAGACATGGCTCCACTTCCACTCTCCGCGCTCCACGGTAAATCATACCCATCGTTCCACTGACATACCGTCCCACCGAAGACTCACGTCCCGGGCCATCGCGCAGGGCTTGCTCACCCGGACTCGGCGAGCTCGGGACTTGATGAGGCGGGGCCTTTGACTGAGGGTGGGGCTGATGGATGATGGAACGCAAGGGCGGGCGGACCTCGCGGATTCTGAGCACGAATTATCACCAGCCGGACTCCTTTGCAGTTCTTGGGCTAACGTTTCCCTAGACTTAGTCTCACCTTTACCAGCGCACCGTTTGGCACCTGCCACCTGCTACCAACCGACACACAATTCCGAGGGGTCATACGAGGATACGATGTTGAAGTCTGCAAGTTGTATGAAGATGAAGCCTCGCACTAGATCTTTGCACAGCTAGCCGCAGAGGACGCTTTGAGTTGACAAAACCAATACCTGGCCATCTGACTTTCATACAGGACAAAGGTAGGCACTGAAATCGATCTTCAAGGATGTCACCAAGCCTATGCTCTACTGTCTCCGTGAGTCATGTTCGGCCGAACCTCTAGACACACATGTAGGTGCTGGCATAATCGGCAGGGTGAGATGTTAAGAGCGGCATGGTCGAAGCTTGGAGAAATCAATTAACCGGTGCGAATTGATCTCGCCATGCCATGGCTTGCTCTAACGTAGGACAAGCTCTTCTTATCGACTCATGATCCAGCAACTTGTTGGACCATCGATGCAAACATCTCGACACCGGTTCGAGTACACCATGTCGCTATCGGTCATCGGTACGTAGAGCCACATGCAGGTATTCGAGATAGTTTCACGAAGCAGGTGATACCATATCGTTCGCTCGACGTACTCAAATATGGCCAAAATAGGCGAACATGCATATTTTCCCAGTACAGATCCAAGAGCCGAGAGGAAGAGGCAGCACGCAAAGGAGATATGGCATTCATCCAACGGCTACGGAGACTCAGGGGCTGCCACCACATGGTTAGCCAGTACCTAGCATGCGAGTATGCACTCTGTGGAACAAGTAGTGTGACAGTGTCACTCGGCCGCTGTTCCAGTCCGCTGGACCGCCGACACTCAAGTGCTGACTCCATATAAAGTATCCACTCAAACTAAGTCGCTGTTCAGCGAGACAGAGGCTCGGGTCAGCCGAACTCGCCCGCACGACAAGTACACTCGGGTTGTACTCCGCAGAGCTACAGTACTGTATCCCGGAAACGATAGATTCCTAACTTCTCAGTCTTCAAAAGTGTTACTCCTGCTTGGTTTATCGCGGAAGCCTCTCTTGTAACTGTGCTACTTACAATTCAGATGGCACACGCATGTCCAGTTGTTCTGGTTCACGGCATGCAGGGAAGACAACATATTTCATAATTGGACTATGCTATGAACGGTTTCCGAGACCTTTGGACCTTTTCACGCGATCATATGCACAACGGAAATTATCTACCGGATCAATCATTTGAACAATGAAGCCTCATTGTACTGCTCTTAAAGAAGTAAGGACATGCCCGAATGATCAGATGTGGTGTATCCGATACGTAGCGTTTGATGTGGTTTCGGAAGCTGCACTTAGGATGTAACTCTGTACCTTGTGGAGCTGTCTTCTCCAGATGTTTGCAGTCGAAGTCATGAATAGGTCATGAACAAGCCTGTGTCATGGCAACTGAGTGGCATTCTACGTGCTTGAACATCATGGCCAACAGAACGAACTACCTATCGCTCTTGTCGTTTTTGCCGTCATCTCTTTCTCGGGATTTATTCTTCCCGTTTCAGGGTTGCTCCTTCCGGCTCCAAATCCATGTTTGACCCATCCGCAGATCGCGCCCTCCTTGCTTGTGGCTACATTTTTCTGGTCTGCGACCACCTTCCTCTTCTACACACGTTTGACATGCTATTGTTGTGGTCTCAGTCTTCTAAGACCCTTGGCTATAATGAGCTTGACTCTTCTCATCGATCGAGTGGAGATAGAGGAAGATACCTGTCTCACACTGTGGCTGTCCCAGCCGCTCAATTCAACGAGCACCATGATGGCCAGTATTTGTTGACCTCTTTAGGTTTACCATCCACCACGACTCCGAGCCATAACAAATCTTGATCACCTTCTGCGTCTTCCGACCACAAGTACAATCACATCGTCCCGCCGTGTCGATGACAACAGCAGTAGCGATTGCTGTCTGTATCGTGCCTCACACTTCGCCCTTCCGCCTACTACATGTATCTTTCTATCTTGAAAACCACAACGTCGATTGGTTCTCGAACAGCAAGACCTTACCTTCGAGCCCCGTCTCGCCCCGTCCCTACGACCGTTATTTGTGCCCCGGAGCTGGTATTTTCGACAACCACGGAAGACGAACATCCAAAAGACCAGGAAGAAACATGGAGGATACGAACAGAGAGAAGATGGAACAATCCACATTCGCTGACCAACGGCAAGGAACTGGCAGTCAAGTATACAAGAAAGAGCAAGTAAACAGACAGGAAAAGGACGATGGCGCAGATGAGGGAGCAAGTAGCAGCCAAAGATGGAAGTGGGAACACTTAAAAAGAAGAACCGAGCGACCGGACAGGCACAAAGGTGGAAGGGGCGATCAGACTCGAGAGGAAAGAGCGATTGATTAGGTGCCGGTCACTCTTTCCTTTCGTTTGGTTCGCTCCATCTCTTTTCAATGCTCTTACCACTCGGATTTGTATCGTCTGAATTTCTAGACCTTCCCTACTTGGCTGTCTTTCCATTGTCTTGCTGCGATACATCAGTTGCAAGTCCCCTTGACATTTTCCTCGGTTATCACTCCTGTACACATCGATCGTGCCTCAGATCAGTGATTTGTTTCTCACCAGAGAGCGGTATGATCTATTCAATTGTTTATCATCTTGTGTATGTCTCTCATGTATGCAATGATATTCTCTACTATATATCATGTTGACGCAGTTCAGTTCCTGCGAGCGGAAACATGCAACCATGCAAGCAAACCCATCCATCAAGATAGACATAACGGTTGATGAAGCAAAAGCCACTTCTTACTCCAGACATTATGCCTTCTGCTATCATGAAAAACAACCTTGTTTGTTTTGTTGGAAATGCTCATAGTACTATATTGTTTTGTAAGTGGCCTTCAGAATTCGACTTTTGTTGTTTTCTTTTTGTTATATTGCGACCGCAAACACAGCCCAGTACACCCTGTATTCCTACATAGCATCTGGAATGTCGCAATGAATGCATGAAAGCAATTAAACTGGCTCAAAGACTTATATGTGAACGATTAGACTCAAGATAGTGTTTGGGATGCCTGCAGTAGGGGTGACCCTGGTCGAGATGTCGTATCCGGACCAATGTCCTACTTTTCGTTTCAACAAGAAAGTGGCGATTGAGGGCAAGTAGGTTCGCATAGATATGCAGATAAATACGGTGAAGCATACCGCAGTGATTTAAAGCACTGTCGTTAGTACTTTGACTTTGTATACACCACTGACCAGCACACTTACTTACAACACTACACACTTGACCACTTCCGACGATGAGAATATCCCACGAGGATTATAGCGATTTACTCGGCATAGTGTGATAAGACAAACGCTCAAAATATATCGCTGTGCTATGGAAAAAAGGGCCTGCCAACAACAGCAGTAGTTCTATCTATCCTACAAATAAGATCCTGAATTTTCCGCCTTAGATTTTAAAAGGGCTGCGACTTTAACCAGCATGCTCGACAATCTCGCTGACGAGCTTGCCATCCTTGAAATAACTGCGGAACTGCTCGGGAAGAGGGCACTCCTTGTAGTCCTCTTGCTCGGTCTTGGGAGGCAGGTTGACGTTGATGCTCGTGCACTTGGAGGTGTAAATCTCGGTGTTCAAGCTGTCCTTGGAAAGATAGATGGCGGCACCATCGACTTGGTCGAGCATGACAGTGGGAAGGCTACCCAAGACCTGGAGGCCGAAGTTGGGACACTTGATGACATCGACGGAGGAGATGAGGTCGTCGACGACGAGGTTGGTGCGTGGACTGTTGTCGATGCTGATGGCGTTGGCCTTGCCGATCAGGCGAATGCTCGTGTTCTTGCACTTTGTGATGAGAACAGACTGGGTGACGGTGACCTCGACTTCGACGAGACCCTCGGCATCTTCAAAGTTCTCGATGATCCACTTGTTGCCGTCGAGCTCCTTCTTGGGGTCCTTCTTTGGTGCGGGTTGTGAGACACCCTTTCCGCGGATGCTGTCGGGCTTGGGCTTGAGCTCGGGGCCTCTGCTACGGCTGCGGGTGATGCTGTCTTGGCTTCCTTTTCGGTCAGTGACGGTGGAGCCAGCGCGTAGCGAAGGGTTCTTGTGTGTCATCTCGCTCTTGTCGACCTTTCTCAGACCAGACGTAACAGACTCGCCTCTGTTCAACTGATCGAAAACAGCACCCATGTCACCACCACCAGCCTTGGCGGCAGGAGCCGGACCTGGTGGAGGTGGGGGAGCAGCGTTGTCGAAAGTAGGAAGTGGTGGCGGCGGAGGAGGTGGTGGGGGGCCGCCTGCACCACCTTGGGCCGGAGCGGACTGTGAAGGAGCGGAAGTGGGAGCAGAATCGGCGGAAGCTTCCTTGAGGGCCTTTGCGAGGTCCATGCCTTGAGGGTTCCATGTGACACCGGGCGAGTAGTGGGTGCGGATGTAGGATTGGAGGTTCTTCCAGATGGCGTAGTATGATTGAACGTAGGCGACGTGCTTGGGGTCCCTGGGGTGTGGTCAGCAAGATGAAGCCTGAAGCGTGGAGCGGTCGTGATTCACTTCTCCTTGTATTCCTTGAGCACCCTGTTTCCGAACAATTGCACACCTCCGAGAATCTCGGCAACGTAGTCGGCGGGCTTTCCCTCAAAGACGACCCACTGCAGACCACCCATACCCTCGGCGACCATGTTCAGGTGGTCCTTGAAGGGCGAGGCACGGTTCGAGTCCTTGATTTCGGTAACGGTGCCCATCTCTTGCTGAAGGTCCTTGATGAGTTCGGAGAAAGCTGGCGAGGTCATGTCGGGCTTCTTGGCCTTGTTGGCGACGACGAGATAGTGGCGCTGAGCAGCGAATGCGCGTGAAACAGCGTGTGCCTAGAGCGTGTTAGTCGAGGTGTGGTCGAGTCGTCGGCGGGTCATGGTCGTACCTGCGTCTCAATGTTCTTGTCCAGACCTGATGCAGAGTCAAGGAACTTGGCGACATGTTCGTTGATCAGGCTGTCCATGTCCTGGATGGGCTTAGGGAGACTCGGTTGCTGAGGAGCGGGCTCGGCTGCAGTCGGAGCATTGGCACCATCTCTGGCGATTCCAGGCAGTTCGGGGGCGCTGGATGAGGCGGGAAGATGGGTGGCTCCAACATCGGCGACTGTGTTGCGAGGTTGGTCGAATGAAGCCGACGAGGTAGCAATGTCCTCAAGACGGGAAGTCGCTGCCTCGAGTCTGGTGACGGGCGTCAGTAACGTGTGTGGTTTGAATCAACAGCATGCCGGCAGACGAACCGCTTGATCAGCGTAGTGAGGTTGTGCATGCCGAGGTTACTCGTCGTTGTCGCCATGTTGAACAAATGGAATTGGTCACTTCGTACAAGTACAAGCTGTTGGTATAAGGAAGTCAAGTCCGAGGATGGATACCCAAGTGCTACTGTATTGTTGGACCCCCGGCCTGACGCTCCGCCGATGCACGAGCCCGGAGGCCCAGACACCGAGACCAAGCCACTTCCGTCGACGCCAACTTCGACACCATCATCTCGGATCCATTCACCACCCAAACACTCTTTGTTTCGCCTTTGTCACTCTCTTGCTTCGGTCGTCATGCATCCTATTGATTTCTGTACTACGGGCATGTTCATCATTGGTAAGTGGCTGCCCAGTTCTGCCTGCTCCGTCTTCGCTTCGTCTGTATGATACCGTTTCCCCGGATAAGACGTTCGTTGGACAGACAATACTCGACCCCCAGTCCTGGACACTTGTCTCACAAACTATTGCTCTAGACCTGCACACGTCTTTATTGCTGAGATAGGTGCTTCCTCGAATGCTAAGTCGTCTTTCGCAGATGACATTTACCCTTCGCCCTCTGCCCCTGACCAGACTCCCTTCCTGAACATTCCTGGTGGTGCTGGGACCTACAGTGCTTTGGGTGCTCGTGTGCTCTCTCCATCACCTCAATCAAAGCGTGTTGGCTGGCTTGTAGATGCTGGTCATGACTTTCCTTCGCTGTTACGTGAAATCATAGACTCTTGGGACACTGCCGTCCTTCTGAGATCGCGCGACGGCTTGACCACCAAAGGCTGGAATGGCTACGGTGCCAATGAGCATCGCGGTATGTACAAACCCTTCTTGTAAATTGCCTTACTAAACAGAAAATCAGCATTCAAGTACCTGACGCCCAAGCTTCGTATCACGGCAGAGGACTTGTCGCCCGAGTTGCTGACTGCGAAATCATTCCATTTGATCTGTGCTCCGGCGCGTTGCATTGAACTGGTTGAAGGGATCAAAACTCGAAGGGCTGAGCTTGGACAATCACTCGAAGAGCCTCTTTTCATTTGGGAGCCTGTACCCGATCTCTGCGTGCCTGCCGAGTTGGACAACACCATCAAAGCGCTCGAGCATGTCGATATCATCAGTCCCAACCACGCAGAGCTATCCGATATCTTCTCAGTTGTTGGCAACACAGAATCTGGGGACGTAGATGGTCAAGTCATCGAGGAATGCAGCTCAAAGTTGCTCTCTGGCCTTTCTGCATCTCGAGCATCCAAGGTATCAGTAGTGGTCAGATCGGGCAAGGATGGGTGTTATGTCGCTTCAGCGTCCAAGAAAGCATGGCTTCCAGCATTCCACGCACCGACCCCAGACAAGGTGGTTGACCCAACAGGCGGAGGTAATGGTTTCCTTGGAGGATTGGCAATAGGCCTCGTCAGAACGGGAGATGTAGTCGAAGCATCCAAATGGGGCAACGTAGCAGCAAGCTTCATGATCGAACAAGTAGGAGTTCCAGTGTTGCAAACAGAAGGAGGAAAAGAGAGGTGGAATGGAGTGGTGGTGGAAGAAAGAATGAAGGAGTACTCGATGCGATGCGAGACTGAGGGAAGCAGATAGACAGTAATGGTATTGGTCAACCTTTTGAAAAAGAAAAAAATGTACAAAGTGAAAGACCCCGAAACTCCGAATTAAATCATGTAGACGTGCATGGGTCTACTCGTCCTTGGGTGCAAGTGTTCTCTCGTGTTCGCGAATTTGACGGCTCCAGCTGTGCGTGTGGTCAGTATGATGCTGACTCGTGGTCTGGGGGTTCGGGAAGTATGTACTATCTGCTAGGGAAGAAACGGCCCTGCTCGGGCATCTTGTAGCGGTGTTCGCGGTCGGCGCTCAAGCTGAAGAAGACAGCAGCGACGGTGAAGACGGCAAGGCCCATGACGGCAGTGTTGGCTTTCCAGTTCTTGGGTTGCGAGTACCAACCACCAGCGGGGGACCAGACGTGCTTGGGGTAGCTATGGAAAGTTAGAGGTTGTACGAGTCGAATGCGATAGCAGTTGGCAGGTGTAAAGGGTGCGGTGAGGGACAATTGAGCAGTTTTGGGGAGTGGGTGGTTGCATGGCGGAGGAGGGTTCGGAAGTGTGTCGAGACGGCGGTAGGGGCTGTAGACGAGGGAAAACGTACGGGATCTTGTCGCCGGCCATTTTGAATTGCGATTGAGAGGAAGTCGAGAGAAGTGAGGAGTTGGTGGTGTTCTGGCAGACAGCTCTTCTGACAGGTCGAGTTGCTTGTCGATGGACTTCCGCTGACGGGGCCGCCAAGACATGCAATGAGGACCGTGCATGGTGGTAGTTGGTGATGTCTGGCAAAAATCTTGCCCGTCGACGACGAGGTCCAATTGCAACACCATGAAGCGCATTGCAAGTCAACACATGCGTCGCTCGCTGCTGTCGCCGCGGAATCTCCGCCTGTCATCGCCGCTATCTTCCATCTCCTCGTCTCGCCGGTGCTTCGCCCTGTCCGCCCGCCTCTCCCAGCATGCCCCCGTAACAGCGGCGCCCGCCATAGCATCCGAAGCCGTCCTCGATACTCCCTCGACCGACTCGCCAGTCGATCTTAACAAGTCGAGTCGCGCTGGTCGTGAAACCTCTCCCAAGCTCAGCGCTCTCCACGCCCGTCTCTCGCTCCCACCGCGTTTCCCGCACGCTTCTCTAGCTCGCTGTCTCGTACATCCCTCAGCCGACCGCAACCCTCTCAACAACAATGCCTCTCTCGCTGTCCTTGGACAAGATCTTCTCGCATACTACACTGCTGAGTGGTTGATGTGTAACTACCCTCGCCTTCCCATGGAGGTCCTGTTTGCCGCTCAATACGCTTACTCCGGCCCACGTACTCTGTCCGCCATGCGCGAGGAATGGGGTGTCGAGTCTGTTGCTGCCCCTGGTCCCGAAGTCGACCCCGGTCTTTTGCAGTTCACTCGCCGCCAGGCCGGTAACGCCATGGCCGAGGGCGGTATGGCCCGCTTGAAGGATACTCAGACCCCAGACAAGAAGACTGGTACTGGCCGTGCTAATGAGCAGTGGAACTACCGCCGTGGTACCTCTTCTCGCATTGTCTACGACAACCAGTTCGGTGACCTCGCAGAGCACGCCGATAACCCTGTGACGACTGCCAACGCTTCAACCCCCCCCGGTCCCGTCACCACCGAAGAGGCTTCGGCCACCTTTATCAACGCCGTCTTCGGTGCTCTCTACTTGCACGCCGGTGCCCAAGCAACCCAGGCTTTCCACCAAGCTCATATTCTGTCGCGTCATATTCCCCTGCATACTCTCTTCTCCTTCACCCACCCAACTCGCGATCTTTCGCGCCTGTGTCTTCGCGAAGGCTTTGAGTCGCCAGTTGCCCGCCTGCTCTCCGAGACTGGCCGTCACTCTCGCAGTCCCGTCTTTGTCGTCGGTGTATACAGCGGCAGCGACAAGCTAGGAGAAGCCGCTGGCTCAAGTCTGGACGAGGCTCGTGTGCGCGCAACTGCCGCCGCTCTGCGCGCATGGTACCTCTACTCGCCCCCTCGCGACCACATTGTTCTGCCCAGTCAGTCTGCCACGACTCAATGGCGACCTCAAATGGTCGACGTTGGCGAGGTTGTCACTTGAGGATTTTAACGACATGTAAATTTCTGTACCATTAGTTATACCTGCGTCCACAGGCCAGAGGTGCCGCGGACCATACCGCTCCGATTTAGGACACCCGTTCCGCCAGCTTCTATGCTATCCAAGCATTGTATCCTGTGGCGCGCCAAAAGAGTAGGGGAGACAATTTGACTCTCCCTTGTTGTATTCTCTGCATACGGATAGGCGTCAAGGATGGTGGGCTGTCAATTTATCAGGAGTATCTATGAATCTCCCTTGAAGATCCGAGGGTTTCTGTGTGTAAATATCCATTTTTTCTTCACAAACTGTACAATCATCCATCATGTCTTGTGCCAATCTTTGTACACAGCTGGCACCGATTCAGCCTTCTTCGCCAACAGCTCTGGATGCTCATCATCATCTACGCATTTCTGGAAATCATACCGAAGGTCCAGTCAAGTAAAGCCGAGCGATGCCGAAGCCGTCAAACACCATCTCGCGTCTCCGATGCTGAGTCACGCCCTATGAAGCACATCGGTCAACAGTACGCGAGGTGGCTTTCCATCAAGGTCGACACTGCCGAGTTCTCCAGACCTCCACACGCCCTTTTATCAACATCACTGCATATTGCGAATTACTTCATGTAGGAATCGTACGATTCAATTCTCATTCGTCTCCCTGTCCAGCTCGCCATGCGCGGTTTCTTCTTTGCTTGCATTCAGCTTGGTAAGCCAAAGCTCAGGAATATATACGGTGTATTTGGTGGAGCTGAAGATGGTGGTGGTGACTCAGCATGGACAACGATTGTGGGGTATCTTATTGCGGTGATTCGCTTTCGGCCTTCTTGATCCTTCTCGTTCTTGTCACAAAACAGGTCGAATGTCAGCCTATAGGGCTGATAGTCGCGTTTTGTAGACGCGGTATGCCTACCACATGTCTGGGTCGAAACGTCAAGAAAAAGGCGTGAAGGATTGCAATCACCGCCCACCTTGTTTGTAGAGTCACAAGGGCGTAAGGTGAAGACTCAATTGAGTACACGAGGAGTCATTGTGGCTTTCTTGTTGGTTGAGCGGTTTGCCAGTACTGTATAAATAGTTAGCGGTAGGTTCTTTGTTGTTGCCTGATCATACCATCTCGAAGTAGCAGCTTTTGCAGTCGATCTAACTGTACTGTTGACCTTGTACCTGTGGACGACTGTCAGACCATTTGCATCCTTCTTCATCTTCTGTCAGATATAGTAGCTGCTGCATCGCCAAGTTTGAACGACATCACAACTCTCTACCATTCTAGTCGACAAAACCACAACACAGAGCCACCCGGAAATCAAACATTTATCGACTTGACAAGATGCCTTCCAACCCCTTCACCCGCCTCACATCCTCTGCTGGTTCTTCAGATACCGCCTCAATCAACACAACATCCTCCACATCGTCCCTAGCAAAACTGCTAAAGAGGAACCCATTCTCTTCATCCTCTTCCACCACCACCTCAGATACAACTTCGACCGCCGCCTCCACATCAGATACGACTACCAAAGCCAAACCAGACAAGAAGGAAAAGCTAGCACTATCCCCAGGAGAAAAACAAAAGATCAAACAACAAGATCGTATGAGTATGCAGGCACTGGCTACTCATGCAGCTTTCAAGTGATGGATTTGTGCAAAGACATATCGACAAATTCCTCGACTAGAGATAGTGAGGTCTGACGGCTCTCTGAATAGAGGATTGAATCGTGATTATATGGCTAGAGGTGGAAAGCAGCAGTGATGAACCACATTAGAGAGGATTGATAGACGTCATAAGGTGTTGAGTAGTCGAATGGAGTGGAAGGGGGAGTGAGTTGGGAGTTGAAGAAAAAGCAGTCGAGCAAGTTGCTAAGGTGATGCGTTGAAGAGTTGGTCGCGGAAGAGAGTGTGCTCCCTGAAGTAGTACGAGTAACGATAATCCTCTTAAATCTCCCGGTTCCAATTTCCCCTTCGTCCTCTCCACATGTGCCTGCCATCGTTGAATCTCGAAGGGAGTTCCAAGAAGGCAGGAGCGCACCCAACCTAACCACAAGAAGCTAAGGTTTAGACCGCTCCTTCTCTTCTGAACGAGAGGTTCAGGGGGTTACAAGAGATGCGAGGAACTCATAATAGCAGATCGAGAAGGATGAAGTGGAAAAAGGCTGCGATTTCGCTCATGTAAAACATTAAAGAACTTTATACTCCTGATACGCCCCACCCTTACTCCTTTGTTCTTTTGTGGATATCATGCTGTGTCATTCATTCGCCGAAGGAAAAAAAAACCATTTCCCATGTTCGCCGAAACCAATCGAGATTTGAATGTCGAGGAAAGGGAAACAAATGAAAACGTCGTGCTACCCGCTCGCACACGATCAGCCACTTCTCTCTCTACGAGCGATAAAGTAGACGATCAAATTGCGAGCACTCTCCTGCAACCCATTCTTCTCCAGCATACCCCAGAACTCGCTCTTGGGATCGCCTGGAGCAGAGGCATCAGAAGGCCAGCTCATGTGCAGTTGCGTCGCCAGCTCAACAGAAGACTTGCGCACCTCTGCATCCTTGGAGCGCAAAGACACTACAGCAACGCGACCGGCACGTTCACCCAAATCCTTTGACAAGGGAGAAGCAGTAGCCGTGGTGGAAGCGAGCAGAGCGGCCAGATTGCGGAGAGCCAATGCCATGGCTTTATTCTTACGCACCATACTTTCATCACCATGTCTGGCTTGAATAGCAGCAACAGCTCCGTCGAGTTCTTGCTCTTGGGTATCGTAATCGGCCTCTTGCACGCGATTCTCAAGCCACTGGATGATTGCTCTCTCGCCCTCGTCCGGGTGAATTTTAGCCACGATGTCGCTAGCCAGAGCTTCTAGATCCTTGACTAGGAGGCCAGAGCCTTCGACGTTCTGACGTGCGTCTAGTGCGCCGGTGAGGGAGCGAGAGTACCAACGTCCTGCGGCAATCCACTTTCTATAAGGTGATTGCTGTGCGTTGAGCACAGTTCTCATCACACTGGTAGCCTGTCTTCTGAGTTCTTGCGAGTGTCGGACGTTGGGGTTTGCTGCAACGTCCGAAGACTCTACAATGTACTCGAGCAGAACACTGCACAAGTCGTCGAAACGTCTGCCTTCTCCGACCGAGCCGAAGATCTCGCCGGACTCGGATGACTTTATCAACTCGAGCACTTTTCTAAATCCATGTGCATCGAGAGTGCGTCCACGGATGCGCTCGATGCCGGACATGAGCAGTTTTCTAGAGCGCAAAGTTTCCTGTGGTGTTGAGTCTTCCGTCTCCGGCACCTCATCTCTGTTGGAGCCTTCGGCGATGGAAACTTGGCTGAACTCATTGACAGGCACCTCACTCAAGACATTGCGAGCATCTTGTGATTGCTGCACCTTTTGTGCTTCCGAAGCCTCAATACCCTCCATGAATGGATCCTCGTGGATCTGGAAAGTGGCTTCCTCAGACTGAGGAGCAGAAGGCTCGATTTGAGCTGCTGGAGCCAATGTGGGCACAGGAGATGCTCTAGCGCTTGCAGTCTTTGGTGGGCTGACTGGACGAGAGCTGGCCCGCTGACTGATAGTGATGGGCGAATCATTTCTGTCCGATGCGCGACGTGTATATTGCGGTGCTGCAGGCTGTATGTCTGCGATGGGATCAACATTTGAAAGTTGCGATGGGCGACGCTCAAATGAAGGCATCTGGGTTCTGTGCACAGTGGGTAACTCCATAGTAAAGGTGTCATCCGCGATTACAGGGATCACGCTATCAACGGAGGCAGACCCATTCAAGGTCGGTCTACGAAGTGTCGATTGTGGGGAAGTTGGAAGATGACTTCTTGTCGAGTTTGGAGAGGTGGGAAGGTGGCTCTTGTACGAGGAAGTCGGCACAAAGGAAGCAAAGTCATCTTCTTTGGGCGCTGCTGGCTGCTCCGATTTGCTGTCTCTGCTCGAGGGTCGACTTCTGTTTGCAGCTGAGCGTGGAGACAGATATGACTGACGGAATGGACTCAGCGCCGGGCTACTTCTTTCGCCGCGGTTCTTGCTTGCAGATGTGTTGGAGACAGCCGTCGCAGTTTCTTGTCGTGGACTGGTAATGGGGCTTTTGATGGATGGTGTCTCGGGTCTGGCTAGTCTGCGGCTGGCATAAGGGTCTGCTGTAGCAGGACGAGGCAGCTCTGGACGCCTGACAGGTCGTCTCGCAGCTCCAGACATTAGTGCGTTGGGCTTGTTGCTGGTAGATGTGGAGGAAGAGGTGGAAGCAGCTGAAGGCACGCGTGCAGAAGCCGGTGGCGCGGCGGAAGGTTGACGAGCGGATGAATTGTTCGAGGACTTCGACCTCACCGTAGTTGGCGATACAGTGGCCATGGCCGAGTTGGGACGACTCTCAGCTTGTGCCTTCTTTCGCGCTGCTATGATTGCGTCTCGAACCGAAGATTTCGAGGCAGCACCTGCTCTACTCACAGTGGAGGCGCGTAAAGTCGAAGCGTGTGGAGCACCAGTAGTGGGAGCGTTTGGATTTTGTGGGTGCTTCTCAAGAGCCGTCTTTGCTTTTGGATCGAGAGTGTTCATGATGAGGTCAGCTCTGTTGGGCCAAACCTTGGCCAGAGCCCAGTAGGTGGCTCGCATGGCCTCCTTGACCTTGGGCTGAGAGTCGTTGAGGCCATGCTTTACACACTTCTCAGCAAGTTCGAGACCTCCGGTGCTTTCGAAGTGCGACTTTGCGCCAGCCTGTCTGCTGAGGATAGTGCGGAGCCAACCTGAGGCGAAAGTCCTCGGCTGGACGTTCTTGTCCTGACAGGCAACCCAAACGTGTTGCATGGTACGGATGTTGTACGATACGTATTGGTAGATGGTGTCGACAGTCTGGTTGCCGTTCTGAGCAGCAATGTTCTTTGTAGCAGCACACATCTTGATGAAGGTTTGCAGGTAGATCTCGACCATTGGGTCAAGAGCAGGACCCAGGGTTCTGGCCAGCTCTTGTACCATAAAGCAACCGTTACTTGATGTTGTCGTTCTGAGAGAAGTTGCAACCTTGATGATGCCGGCCTGCATCTGTTTCATCGAAGCCATAAACAGAGTGTGATAATCGGTGGGAGCGTTTCCTTTGAGCAGTCTTCTCATCTTGGTCACGCTCTTATCGCGGTTTCCCCAATTTTCCTCGCTCTCCCTGCCTTCGAAAAAGGGCAGCATATCGCTGAAGGTATCTTCTAGTTCTCTTTGCGAATGGACGAAGATGGGGTCCATTGGAATCTCCTCGGGTGGCGGGGCTCGAGCGGCTTCGCTGTTGATGCTTTCGGCGAGGTGTGGATCGAGGGCAGGTAGGGAGCGAGTTGAATGTGACATGTCTGGTGCAGGCGCGGAAGCCTTGTCTGAATCGATTTGTGTAAGGATTTGAGATGCGATGCCTGTGCGTACGCCGTGCAGGTTCAACTGCTTCTTCAGGTCGGCTTTTGCGCGGTCTGGCGCATGGCTACGGGCGAATTATTAGTGGAGCTGAAAGATGCTCAATAGGAGCGACATACCGGAAAAGGTCCACCAGAGCGCTCTTTGCTGAATCCCGCACTGCGCCGTCGTGATCCTCGAGATTGGCGACCATCAGAGGCACAAAACTCTTGAAAGGTAAGGCTTCGTCCCGGTTCATACGCACAACCCAGTGCATGGCTGCATCCTTTGCGCGTACATTTCCAGTGGGGATGACTTCATCACGGACAATGTTCTCGACGTCCTGGGGACAGAAGTGCCAGGCATCGGCGAATGCTTGCGACGCAGCGTTGCGATGGTTCTCGCGAAGGTCGCCCAATCTCTCTTGCAAAGCGACGAAGAGTTTGGGGACGTGTTGTGAAATGGCAGTACCGTCGGGGTCCTGGATCTTCAGGCGCTTAATAAGATGACCCAGCGTGGTGAAGGCAGCAGTGGCAAGGGTACTGGAGGCTTGTTGGGTCAGGGCGACTCGGAGACACTCGAAGATGATGGGTTGCGCATTGTCGGGTACTCGGTGGTGCTTGATGTCAGACTTGAGATTGTTCAGCTGGGTGAGTTTCGCATCCGACGCGGCTGAGGAGCGCTTGAGCGTCGTCAACAGAGTCGTGGCCTGCTGGTCCATGGCGGAGCGAGGCGGAGGTCGCGTGAGGGGCGGTTGTCGGAGGTCGAGGACAGTTGGCGCAAGTATCTGGCAGAGAGAGACAGAGTGGACGGGCTTTGGGCGCTGTTGTTGTCTCCCCACGCCGGAGTATAAACAACGGCTTGGAGCTGAACCTTGTAAATCCTCCCTCTGCTTTAGCCGCGATTATGCACAAACTCAGCCAGCCTATCCTTGCAGTTTCCCAGGTTTGTTTGTTTGTACCTGTTCTTTGTCTTTGTAATCAATTTCACTTGTGTTTCTCCAATGCGACGATTCGATTCTAGAAAATGTCTAGGTCTGACGCAACTTTAGTCGGTCCCGAACGGCTTTGGGCTTATCTAGCCTATCGCAAACGCCAAGCTTTTCACATCTACTCCAAACTCAGAGGAACGCATTCGAAACCATCTGATATACAACTATGTAAAAATAATACCTCCGTCAACAACTTGCGTTTGCCCGGTAATGTAGTTACTGTCGGGGCCAGCAAGGAAGGAGACCAGTTTGGCCACGTCCTCTGGCACAGACACACGACCAAGAGCAATCAACTCATCTGTATATTTCTTGATCGTTTCACCCTTCTTGATGACTTGGCCCAGATCATTGCCACGTTTCTTGCCGAGCTCCTCGTCGATCAGATCCCACATGGCTGTGCCGACAATGCCAGGTGCATACGCATTGACCGTGATATGATGTTCGGCCATTTCCATTGCATAAGCCTGTGTGAGTCCTCGGACTGCCCACTTGGACGCCGAGTAGTGCGAGAGGAGTGCGAATGGCTTGAAGGCTACAATCGATGCAGCAGCCAACATCTTGCAAGGCGCCTCTGCAGTGCCATTACCCTGTGAGATCATCTGTCGTGCTGCAGCGCTGTAGCAGTTCTGTACGCCAAATACATTGATTCGGAACATGCGTTCGAAATCTTCGGTCGTGAGGTCCAGCAACGGCTTGACTTGAGCAATTCCTGCATTGGCAATCCTGCAATCAGAAAAGTCAACGACCAATTCAACACATTCTCTCACTGCAAAAAGGTGATAATCATATGGGCAAGAGACAAAAAATACGCTCCCCCGGACAGGCTTGAACTGTCAACCTCTCGATAGCCAGTTTCGAAGAATCGAAACCTAACAGTCGAACGCGCTAGCCAATTGCGCCACGGAGGAATTGAAGAAGTTGTACTTCTCGTGGCAGGCTTGGTTGGGCCTGGTTGCGGGGTGGCGAAAACTCTGCGTATATATCGCCTCAGGTGTCCGAGCGTCTTGTGCTTTGACTGCCAACCAGCCCGAGTGCTTCAATCTGATGTGCATGATGGACAGATCCCAGCTCTTACATACTACAGCTTGCTAGGCATAACTCATGCTCGCTGTGAATACATGGAAATGATGAGAAAGGTTGTTGACAGAAGACTCGACTTACATTGTGTTCAACGGTCCAAGCTCTTTGACACTCTTTTGAATTACAGCCTCCACTTGCGAGAGGTCTGAGACATCGCCGACAGCTCCGACAGCATTGACGCCTGCTGACTTGACCTGGGAGACGACCTCATCAATGCCTTGCCTATTGGCTTCGACATCGTTGATGCATAGATTGTAGCCGTCCTGGGCCAAACGGAGAGCGATCGCCTTGCCGCTGTCTTGCGTGTCAGCATTGGGAAGCAAGATTGGAGTCAACATGGTCAATCACATTCCACGACTCGCACCAGTGACAATGGCTGTCCTCTTGTCCTCTCTTTGGAGGGTGCTTGCAAAGGTCCTGGCCTGAGAGGTAATGAGGGACGTCCTAGCGGAGTTTACAGCTTGCCAGGCTGCTCTAGAGGCGATTCGTGCGACCATGATAAGCTATGGGCTTATGGGATGAAGCTGTTCAACGAGTAGAAGCTACAGGGAATTGGAGGTCTGGGAGCTGGCGAAGAAGTAGAGAAGAGTAGGCAAGCGAGGAAAGGCACGAGCGGACAGTTATGTGAGAGACGGGGTTACGGAAAGACAAGCAGGGCACAGCTAGGTGACCCCTCTCCAAGAGGCAGTTGAGGATTCACATGAACGGAATGATTCCATTCGGAATAGCGATCTGGTGAGCTGAAGGAGGAGAGATGCATGCCCCGCATCTTGGCCAGCAATAGCAGTCATCCGGGGTTGCGGGAGGAAGACGATGATCCGGAATCTCATAGCTCGTGGTGTGTTTGTCCGAAAGACGAGAGAGATGAGGCAGATGGTGGATGGTAGATGCGGGGTTCCACCTGTGTGGCTACTAGCTGCTTGTAGGTAGGAAGCATTGGTAATTCTAGGAAGGAAGGTGGAGCGAGAGATTGATTAGATACAGCCAACTCGGTGGTTTCGGGCTAACAAGCAAGTCGTCTTTGTTTTGGACGGCGACAATTGCAGCGTGACGGGATCCAGAATGTCTAGACTTGGAGGAGCAGCGAGCAGTCGCAACTTGAGTCTGACAGAAGAGCTCGAAAGGCTTGAACAGTCAATCACCTTGACGCTACAGGGTGGGTTGAATTGATTCTCAATGTCTGGCCAGGATTGACGTGTTTGGCAGAAATCGACCACAACTTCAGCAAGGCGCATCGCATTGTAACGTCAAGCATTCTACCCGTTGTCGACCAATATGCCCAGCACTCTCGCGATGTTTGGGAAGGCTCCCGCTTCTGGAAGCAGTTCTTCGAGGCATCGGCCAACGTCTCCCTGTCGGGCTACCAGGAGGGCGCACTAGAAGATGTCTCCCAAAACGACACAACCGCCCAGGAGACTAGCTACGATCATGACGCGTCAGTAGAGGACCTCGCCGACCGAACCACGACTCCTACGGGCCATGATTACGCTCACGACCAAGATGAGACGTCCATCATCGACTCTCCCTCAAACACAACCGGCGTCCACAGCACTCCTCAGATCAAAACCAAGCCCAAACACTTCGCTTCCCCTTCGCCCGTCAAGCCGCAGTTGTCAGATCAGATCAGCACACCTATGCGCGACTTGAACTTCCAGTCATCATCTCCATTCGAGCCCCCTTCAGCCTACCAGCCTTCAACCGCCCAGCGCCAACAGAACCCCGACCCCTTGATGCATCGCATCATGGACCGCAACTTCCGCATCCAGGCTACTCCACACACTGCTCGCAAGCAACAGCGTCCCGCTCCGATCGAAACCCCTGCCACTGCTCAGCAATCCCACACTCAGACCCGCACTCGCAACTTGTTTGCCGACAGCAGTCCCATGAGCAGTCCCGAGATGGCTGCTCCACAATTGCGCTCCGACCTATTCTCTCCTCAGAAGTCTCCCAGAAAGACCTACCAGCCGCCAACCACCCCCGGTATCTCTGTTCAAACTCCTGGTCGCGACATCATGACTAGCACTGGCCGTGCTTTGTTTACAGACACCAAGGACAAAACCACCCGCACCCTCTGGGAATCTGACAGTGATGGCGACGACGACTTTAGTATCAGTCCTCCTAAGACCATGCAGTTCCACGTTCCTCAGTCCCGTCTCATGCAGACACCAGCAAGAGAAGCAAGCAGGATCATCGTCGACGACTTGTTGGCTACTGCCGGCGCTGACCGTACCGAGTCCATTGAGGGTGATAGTGTCCCCGATATCAGCCCGAGTCTCGTCAGGAGAAAGTGGGACGATGATGATACTTTCTAAGACACCTGTTCTGGAGATACACTTTCAATACTAGTAAAATTATCACTTGCTTGGAAGATATTGCTTGTTCGGCGCCGTGGTCGCGTAAGATGCCGCCGTACTACAACTCCCATGTCCCCAGTTATACCCCGCCCAAGTACGCCATGCAACCATACATAATAAACAGAAGACCTTGATCACTCAACTAGAAGAACAGCAACTCATCATCGCGCCAGCCTTGATTCAACAAGGCAGCATGGCAACTCTTTTCCAGCGCCTCGGGTCCACAGATCAATACCAACGCTTGTTCGGTCGGATCCAGCTTGAGCACTTCTTTGCTGGCGTGTTCGGCGAGTAGCGGGGCAGCGATGCGTCCCCTGAGACCATCCCACTCATCTGGGGCTTGAGTGAGCGTGTACAAGAGTTTTGCTTTGTGCTCATTGTCCTTGGCAAATTGGTCCAGCTCGCCCTTGCACAGGATGTCTTCGACGAGACGATTGCCGTCAAGAACTGTGCATTTTGTCTTGTCATCAGCATCCTGCATGACTGCACGGAACACTTGGTAGATAGGTGTGACGCCTGATCCACCACAGATCATGACGAATTGTGAGATCTGGCGTGTGACACCATTGACGGCACAGAGACCTTGACTCAAGTACTCGAATTTGCCTATCGGGCCTTTGAAGTCGACGAAGTGGCCAATAGGTAAAGAATCCAAGGCTGTCGACATCTTTCCTCCTTCTTGCGTGCCGTTCTTGAAGTAAACCTTGATCAAAATGTCCACAAAGCCCTTCTCGGCTGTCTCGGAGATTGGTGTGTAGGATCGGATGATGGCCTCGCGTGTCACTGGATCGCGCAAACGCATCATGAGATGTTGACCAGTGGGGAGGCCGAGTCGCTGGTCCTCAGTCTCGAGCTTGAATCTGAAGACACGACTGTCCCAGGATACCGTGGTCTTTGACTGCAAAATTGCTTTCTTCCATGTGCGTGAATTCAAGAAGAATTCCGATGGTGCTGCATTCTCGTCTGGTTGGACCTCCTCACCGCTCAGTGCTTGTTTGCCTTCTTCGTCCAGAGTGCCGATGTGATAGTCCGGCATCATGGCTTTTGCAGTCTCACTGTGGATAGCCATGAACTCGTCGGTGCTGTCCAACCCAGCTGCTGAAACGATACTCTGTGCACCTCCAGGATGTCCTTCCAAGAACGCCGTGCCATCGTAAACTTCTCCATTCACAACGAACCATGGCTCTTTCTCCGTGTCGTGTTTGCGCAAATCGTCAATCGTGATCTTTTTGTCTATTCCGTCCTTGATCATCTTGACCTCTTGTGCCGCTTCTGTAACAGGCTCCGGTGCTTCGGAGCTCCCGAGTTGTTCGCCCCAGTAGCCGTTGGCGAGGTTGCCTCCTAACTTCTTCACTCTTTCCATCCAGCCGCCAGGCATCAGAGCGGGTTGAGTGGGATGCTCGAAACGCAGGTAGTCGTTCTCGCGATGGATGGCAATGCGGAACCAAGGATTGTTCATCATACCCAGAACACTCCAGTACATGTCGCGAGGCTGCACGTTCATACTCTCATCCATAGCTCGGCACATGATGTCTTTTGCGTCTTTCAGGTCATCGACCGGGACATCGATGTTCCAGAATGCCCAGGAAAAGCAGCTTTCTCTCCACTCCATGTCCAGTCTGCCACCGTAAAGGTCAACTGGGCCAGCGTCGCGGTACCTGTCTTCTGCGTAGTCGACATTGGCCAGACGCCAGCTCTTGCCTTTGTCCAAGGTAACCTCCACACGAGTGATTCGTCGACCACCGCCACCATATGCGTATCCTTTGACTCGATAGTTTTGTGGTGCACCAACTATGCATAGTTGCTCTTCATGCACCGGGTGTGCCATGGCGGAGTTGGTCGAGAGATCATAGATGGCATATCGCTCATCCATCCACCAGTCCTTGTTGTTGGCCGATTCTTCTGGCGACACGGTGGTTGGCAGCACTCGGTTGTCGTAAATGTGGTACCAGTTGTCGCTAGGCTTGTCGGTGATGATGAGCTTCTTGAGCCATTTCACGCTACGGCCTCCGATTTGGCCAGGAATGATGGCTCGTAAAGGTTTGCCGTGGTCTGGCGTCAGCATTTCGCCGTTCATCTTGTACGCCAGCATCATGCCTCTGTTGGGATCCAACGCCCAATTGAGCTTGACAGAGGTTCCGTAGTATCCATTGGGCTGTCACGATTAGTACAAGCTTCAATGTTGAACATGCAGAAGCGTCTCACCAATTTGTCAGCACCCTCCATACACACATATCTTGCTCCTCTCTTTAGTCCGGCCTTCTTCAAAATCTCATGCATCATAACACCAGTCCACAGTGCATTGGAAACACCAGCTGCACCCCAAGAAAAGCCTTTGGTCTTACGAACAACATTCTGCTCCTTTCGTCTGTTACCAGCACAGACGAGAGTTACAGGACATGTGATCTGGTCATATTCTCTGACAAGGTCTTTGAATTTGATTGTGAGTGGGTTTTGAACAAGTCTAGCATCATTTAGTGACAACCTCCTTGGATCTCGCAAGAAACGTCCTTACCCTTCTACTGTGAACTCCCAATCGGGGATGTCTGCGTCGTTGACCTGGGGAACGGGACCGTGGTTTCTCACATAGAAAAGCTCCGGACTTGTCAACCATCCTTCGTTGTAAAGATCTGTGAGAGGGGCTTCACAGTTGAACGGGTGGGCTCCAGTCAGTCGAATCAGTCGTGGGTCTCGTGGGAGCCATCCATCTGGTGTCTTGTGGTCTAGCGGATTGATCTCGGTGGGTGGGTGTGATGGTGGTGGCAAAGCGAAATCTGTTGATTCTACTTTGCCGTTTGATTTCTCCGAATCACTCAGATCTGAATCTGGCGGTGTTGGTGGAAAGTCCGCAGATACCCTTCGGAGATGCACACGCTCTTCCTCTGTTGCTTGAACGGCGGCCATCTTGAAGGTCCAATCTTGCAAGAAATTTCAAGGATAGATGCTGGACAAGATCGGGGCACGAGAAACCAAGAAAGAATGTTGTAGGTATGGATTGAGTTCTGTTTTGGATATGATTGTGCAACGAGGACCGATTTACGAAATCAGAATAAAACGAAAATGTCCCCGGAGAAAGGCTGACCACAAGAATGCCTACAATTTAGATGCCAAGAACGGTCAAAGGCTTCACATTCGTCATACCGGCATGTCCAGACATGTTGTGGGCGGAGAAGCAGAAAAAGAGCCTCACTAAACTACGATCACAAGTTACCGCGGAATTGTTTGTGCTGCAACCGGGTCAAGGAGGTACCGCTGTCAGCATGTCTGTGGGACGTGGGTGGTTGAGATTGAGCAGAGATAAGGCTGTCTGTTTGCGGGATAGCGTCAAAAGCGAGAGCCAACATGCTGCTCTGCCCGATGCACCCGTTCTCGAGATGGGATTCTCCAGTCTTGCTCCTTTACAAGTAATTGCTTCTACCCGCACTCGAAGACGAGCTTCAGACGTCGATAAAGAGGACCAATGGTCCAGCATCAGCTTATCAGTGGTACATTGTTGAGCAGGTGAAGTCCAAAAAAGACTCTGCGCTTAAAGACTACTTTGCCAATCGGTCTGCTGTGATTGGTTGCATCCAGTCTTGTCAGGGTTCCTTAAACTTCTTTTCTTCTTTGCCGACAATGCTCCTTTATCGTCCTTATCAGTGTTGCTCCAGCTTAGTGCATCTCCACGTTCACGACCCGTTTCCGCCCTCGACGATCTTATCCGAGGAGAAAGACATTGATGTCGCCGTGCAGGTGTTTTTTGTTTGGTAATCGCGACCTTCGTGTTTGGCCACGTCCCGCTGAACGCTGACCAGGTGTTGCTTCTCCGGCCGCCGCGGCACACGTTTATGCCATGGCATTTGCTGGGCTTGCATGTGCTCCAGTAGGCGGGGAGGCAAGATATCATGTTGATAGATAGCTCTGTATGGCGAGGCAGGTCCATAAACCCTCTGTTTCCCATCTCTATCTTTGGCTTCTACTATCTTGTGATACTCCTGTTTCTGCTCTACACCACTTCCACGCCAGCGTCGCTGCTGTGCTTTACTAATACATTTTCACCTGTGCTTCGCCAGTTACACTACTCGCCGACATGAGTAACAGCGAATGGAACGATGCTGAGGCAAACCTCCTCCCGGAGAAGGTCGAGGAGTTGGAGCTCAAAGGAGAGCTACCCAAAGACACGAAGAGGAAACGAATTGTAGTGGTTGGCTTGGGCATGGTCGGTGTTGCATTCATGTGAGTATCGCGTGGTCCAAGTCACATTGCATACGCTGACTTCCTCCCTACAGAGAAAAGCTCATGAAGTTCGACGTAAAACGACGAGAGTACGACATTATCGTCATCGGAGAAGAAGCACACCTCGCATACAACAGAGTTGGCTTGACCAGCTTCTTCCAACATCGAGAAGTCGAAAACCTATACCTCAACCCCAAGGAGTGGTACTCATCAATGCCCGAGGGCTCGTTAAACTACCACCTCAACACCAAAGTCACATCCATAAACTCGGAGGAAAAGAAGGTGGAAACATCACAAGGCACTACTGTGCCCTACGACATTCTGGTCCTCGCAACTGGATCCGACGCTGTCCTCCCTCGCCACACACCTGGACATGATGCGAAAGGTGTATTCGTATATCGCACAATCGAGGATCTGGAAAAGCTCATTGCGTATTCCGCCACGAAGAATGGATCGGTCGGTGCAGTAGTCGGTGGTGGTCTTCTAGGCCTTGAAGCCGCCAAAGCTATGATGGATCTTGAGGAGTTCAGCAAAGTCAAGCTTATCGAGAGAAATCGTTGGGTGCTGAGTAGACAGCTGGACGGTGATGCTGGTGGCATGGTTGTTGAGCAAGTCCGAGCTTTGGGCTTGGATGTGCTTCTCAGCAAACGTGTCGGGAAGATCAACGTCGACGATAGCAACAGTGTCACTGGTGTGACCTTCGAGGATGGTGAGCAAATGGACTGCACATGCATCTGTTTCGCCATTGGTATCAAGGCTCGTGATGAGCTTGCCCGCGCGGCAGGTATCAAGTGTGCCGACAGAGGAGGTGGCATCGTTGTCAACAACGACCTCTCTACTTCAACGCCAGACATTTACGCCATTGGAGAGTGTGCTAGCTGGGAGAGCCAAACCTTTGGTCTCATTGCACCTGGTGTCGAGATGGCCGATGTCCTTGCCTTCAACCTTACACAAGCCAAGTCTCATGCATACCGACAATTCAAGCGACCGGATCTCAGCACCAAGTTGAAGTTGCTCGGCGTTGAGGTTGCCAGTTTTGGTGATTTTTTCGCCGACCGTGACGGTCCGCAGATGCTTCCCGCCAGACGCGGTGCTGGAAAGAAGGAAGGCACCACCGATCAAAAGGATCAAGTCAAGAAGCTTACTGAGGGACCCGCCCCGCCTCCGGTTAAAGCTCTCACCTACAAGGATCCCTTCAACCAAGTTTACAAAAAGTACCTCTTCACCACCGATGGAAAGTACTTGCTTGGTGGTATGATGATCGGGGACACCAAAGACTACGTCAAATTGGTGCCTATGGTCAAGAACCAAAAAGCTCTCGAAGTTTCCCCTAGCGAATTTATCATTGGTGCAAGCAAGGGCGACGACGATGCGGACGATCTTGCAGATGACACCCAGATCTGTTCTTGCCACAACGTGCTCAAGGGAGATGTCACCAAGGCAGTCAAGGACGGTACTTGCAAAACCATCGGAGACGTCAAGACATGCACCAAGGCCGGCTCTGGTTGCGGTGGCTGTATGCCTCTGGTTCAAACCATCTTCAACAAGACCATGGCATCTATGGGTAACGAGGTTAAGAACCATCTTTGCCCACATTTCGAGTACTCTCGTGCCGACCTCTTCAACATCATATACGTCAAGCAATTGAAGAGCTTCGCGGAGATCATGAAGCACTGTGGAAAAGACCCCGAGTCACTGGGCTGTGAAGGCTGCAAGCCCACTATCGGAAACATCACTGCTTCTCTGTTCAATAAACACATCCTTGAGAAGGACGGTCGTGGTCTTCAGGATACAAACGATAAATTTCTTGCCAACATCCAACGAAATGGCACGTTCTCCGTCGTCCCTCGTGTGTCAGGAGGTGAGATCACAGCCGACAAACTCATCATCATCGGAACTGTCGCCAAGAAGTACAACCTGTACTGCAAGATCACTGGTGGTCAGCGCATCGACATGTTTGGTGCTCGCAAGCAGGACCTTCCTGCAATCTGGCAGGAGCTGATTGATGGTGGCATGGAGTCAGGTCACGCCTACGCCAAGTCACTGCGTACTGTCAAGTCCTGTGTTGGAACTACCTGGTGCCGCTTCGGTATCGGTGACTCTGTCGGCATGGCTGTTCGCCTTGAAGAGCGTTACAAGTCTATCCGCGGACCTCACAAAATCAAGGGTGGTGTCAGTGGTTGTGTGCGTGAGTGTGCTGAGGCACAAAACAAGGACTTCGGTCTTATTGCCACAGAGAAGGGCTTCAACATCTTCGTCGGTGGTAATGGTGGTGCGAAGCCTAGACACAGCGAGCTTTTGGCCAAGGACGTTCCTCCGGATGATGTTATTCCTATCCTTGACCGCTACCTCTCCTTCTACATCCGCACTGCAGATAAGCTCCAGAGAACAGCTCGCTGGATTGAGAACCTTCCCGGTGGTATCAAGTACTTGCAAGAAGTCGTTCTCGAAGACAAACTCGGCATCTGCGCCGACCTCGAGCAACAAATGGAGCAACTCGTTGGCTCCTTCTTCTGCGAGTGGACAGAGGTCCTGAAAGATCCCGAACGTGTAAAACAGTTCTCCCAATTTGCCAACACAGAAGAAGGCGTTCAAACCGTCGAGGACGTCCAGGAACGCGACCAGCACCGTCCAACCTACTGGCCCAAGGACTCCATCACCACCGACTTCCGCGGCACAAAGTGGACAGATCTAGCATGGCAACCTCTCGCTCGCTCCGATCAATTCCAAGACACTGCAACCGGCAGTTCGCTAGCGGTCAAGCGTGGCGACACACAGTTGGCCATCTTCAAGGTCAAGGGCCAATACTACGCCACTCAGCAAATGTGTCCTCACAAGCGCGCCTTCGTCCTCAGCGACGGTCTCATCGGCGACGACTTCAAGACAAACAAGCTCTGGGTCAGCTGTCCCTACCACAAGCGCAACTACGAACTCAGCGGCGCCGATGCAGGAAAATGCGGCAACGACGAGAGCGTGAACATTGCCACTTTCCCCGTCGAGGCCCGTGAAGACGGTAATGTCTATGTTAAGCTGCCTCCTGTAGAGGAACTTGACTCTGTGTTGGGAACTAGCAATTTTGTGGTCAAGAAGGAGGGCGAAGAAAAGCCTTTCGAGAAGTTGGACAAGAAGATTCTCAAGGGTCAGAAGGGCAAGTTTGTCAGTCACTTGGAGAACGGCATGGGTATGAAGGCAAAGGCCAATGCTATCCTTGCTGGTGGCGAGAGAAGTGGTGGTATGGACTGGTAGCTTGCAAAGCATACTTGCTAGAGATGATTTGACGACTTTTGAGCATTGGGTTGGTGTTTTTAGTGGATGATGGGAGTAATACAGATGATATCACTTTTGCATAGTTTTGTATTTCCTTCATAGACAAATTACATTTCATTGATCTACCAAAATCAGACTCTTTTTCTCAATGCAATGTTGACTTCTTTCTATACCCTGATTTTTGTTGTCATCTGTGCCCCGTCACCCCTTCCTTTATCTTCCATCTGCGATCGCTGTATGACAAACAGAGTCCCCGATCATTTACAGGACGACTCAACCATTCTCTGAATGGTCTTCAATGGAGAAATTCGCCTTGATTTCATGCATTTTGACACGTGTGTGTGACCGCTATAGCATGATGGCGTTACTGCTAATTTTGTCGACCACGATTATGTTGTATGCGCTTATAAGTAGCCGCCGATACATCTACGACCGAAGACCATCGAGATGACACCCAGGGATAAGATTGTCTTGTGACAGGCGAGCAGAGTCATTCTGTCTACATCTCACAATGGACATAGTCTAAAGGAGGAGCCTGGATAGGACAGACGTCTCGAGCCAATTGAGTGTGAGTGGATTAGCCGTCCCGCAATTGAATGACCATATTCTGCAGGAAGGGACGAACGCGGTACAAGCATCCGAGTTGTCTTTGATACGGTTGAATGCAGCAGCAGCATCATTGATCTTCGAACAGACAATTGCACAGTTAATTAAGCGGCTTGTGATCACAGGACAAGATCTTGCAAGGGACCATGAAACCAAAAAGATTGTGTAAAAAAAAAGACGACTTTTGATAAAAAGGAGTCGAGTGGTTGGTATATAAAGCTGGCGTAAACAATGGACTAACAAAAATCAAGGCTAAGTCTTCGAACAGGGGTATTTTCTTTTAGAAAAGAGGCTGAAACAGCAGAACAGTGCGGGCGAAAACAAAAACAAAAAGTCAAGGACAACAGCGTTGACCATAAAACGGCAAAAGAATTGATGAGGGAAGAGACGGGAGATGAAACATAACTGGGTGGTATATGTAACAATGTAATCTCAACAAAAAATGATGCCGGTAAAGATAAAAAGCAAAATAGGGAACGTCAGGCGGTCGGATATCATTTGCGAGGAAAAAAGCAGACGCGAGAAGAGAACAGAAAACTCCAGGGGGCGAGAAAGGAATGATCGCATGAACTCCACCTTCTCCCTGGGGTTGGAAAAGACATACGTAGTCTGTAGAATCAAATCAAAATCATTGCGGAGGCCCAATAGGAGCCGGGTATCCAGAAGCAGGTGCAATAGGAGCAGCAGAACTCGAAGGACGCGAGCCAACCGGGCCATGTGTTGATGACGATGACGATGCGGACGTATTGCCGCTATTGGCATTCACGACCTCGACGGAGATCGAGGCCGACCGGTTGGCGTTGGCATGGTAGTGAGCGTTGGAGGCGACATCGCCGCCTAGCCCGGGTATCAAAGTGGTGTTAAGCGAAGTCGTAGAGCCATTACGCCCAGCGCCAAAAGGAAATTTGCTTTCATAAGGTGTCGACGAAGTAAGCGATGCCGAAGAAGTAGCTGGCCTGCTGCCTGCCGCAGCCAGAGTGGCCCACCCGCCGTTCGCCTGATTGTTGGCGCTATCGGGCTCGACTTCGGGACCGTTGTCATTCCAAGGATTGCGATAGCCCGACTCTCGCGATTCCAGGCTTTGCAGCGAGGCCTTGGATGCATTGTTCGAGGCGTGCTTGAACAAGGATGAGGCAGGGGAGTTGGAACTGTTCTTGCGCCTGTCGAGGAAAGACGAGAGAGAGGAAGACATACTACCCGGCTTCCTGAGTCTATCGAAGATTGACCGATGACCTTCGTTACTTTCCCCACTGCCAAAGTGAGTGCGCGTGGGAGATTCGGCCACGACGGGCGGCTCGGCGCGTTGCAGTAGCTTTGAGTCGAAGTATGGCATCGAGTCTTCGAAAGAATCGGACTTGGGTCGGGGAATCGCACCCTTGACGGTGCTTGCATTCAACCCATGAGAAACCAGTCCAAGGACCAGGAAGTCTATGGCATCCTTCAACCCACCGGCATTGTTGCGAGTATAAGTTAGAAGGAGATTCTCAGCCTCGACATCGTCATCGCCAATCCTTTCGAGCTTGGGCTGCTGGACAATGACCTCAACAACGTATTGGTCTTTGAGTTTCTGCAAAACATCGTCATGGAACTCTGCAGAGTTTAGGAAGTTACGAAGCTCGACAGTGCTAGGAAAGGAGATGTCGTGGCTTTCGGGAACCATACCCAAGAACTCGTCAACTGCTTGCGGGACCTGGTATTCGGGACCAGACACAGTGATGATGTCGCTAGCCTGCTCGGTGCCGGGGAAAGTGATCTTACAATTCCACTTTTTCTCGAGCTCCTCAATTTCGGGCATACGAGCGACCAGCTCGCGGTGGTAGAGTCTGTCGACAATGACTTGTTCTGAGACGTACTCGGCATCGACCTTCTCAACCATGTCCATGATCTCCTGCTTGACGAGTTCAAGGTTGTCAGCATTTCGCGCAGGAGTACGGCAAATGACATTGTCGACTTTGACATCATCGTCGTCTTTGCCAATGCCGCCACGATCCATTGCATTCGAGAATTTGACGAAAACAGAGTACTTCTTCATGATGCGCTGGATGTGTTGGCCTCCGATACCAATAATCCGCTTATGATATTGGTCGGGGACATGGAATGAGATAGAGGCAGGCATCTCGAGCTCGACAAGGTCAAGACCGTTTTTGGTAGCTTCATACTGGGCGCCACGAACGTCGATGTAGAAGTTGTACTCATTGAAACCGTCGAAGACAATTTGGACGTTGCTTTGACTCATGATTTTGTTGATCTTGCCATTCTTCTTTCCGCTCACGAATTCTTTGTGTTCGTTGGCAAGCTCAACCTTGACCCGCAGAGTCGAGTTGGCCTTCTTTACAAACGGTAGCGAGTTGATGATGGTCATAGCGGCTTTGACAGAGTCGTCGCTTCCATTGATGTGGAAGTTTAGTTTCTCAAAGTTGATCTCGGCGCCGGAGTTGATGCAGATGTCGGGCAACATGGCACGGATGTCGGAGGGATTGGGCTGTCTTTGCATGGGGTCTAGCTGTGTCAACCACCAAGAGGCGCTGTAGAATTGACCGGCCAAAGACATGATGTCGCGCACAGTACGCTCGACGTTGAGAATATCAGTGGCTTGTACGCGCAAGAGACCACTGTGATTGCCTAGCGGGGGCAAGAGGACATATGAGCCGTTTTGCTCGACAATCTTGCGGATCTTGTCGAGGCGCTCGAGCAGAATGTAGTCGACTTTGCTGGTTGTGATGGCCACGTCCTTGACAAAAGTCTTTGTCGTCAGGACTAGATCCTGAAGGCGTCTCTTGGCTTGCATGATATTCTCTTGACTCTCGCCTGTGATGATAATCTCGTCTCTGGCGCGGGGATATGAGCCTGCGGGGCTATAACCGAAGATGCCAGGAAACAGGGGCGGGAAGTAAATGGCGGTACCGGTGGCCGATTCAATGAGCTTGATGTTGCGGCGATGTCGGCCACAGATGAGGGTGTGGAGGGAAAGCTCGAGCTTGATCGTATCGACTTGTCGCATGAGCTGAAGTACTTGTTAGTATACGAAGAAGGGAAAATGGGCGAAAGACTTGGTGGGCGTACGATTTGATCGATCATGATCAGAATTCTAGTCTTTGCATGCTCGCAGCACTCCATGTCACCAAAAATCATGAGACGCAATCTGTTCTCGACCAAACTGTCCATGGCACCGTGGATACTGGCCGAGTCAACGTCGAGGGGGCGAGGGTTCAGCAGGAAGATGTCGGCTTTGGTACGGTCGGAAATGTCGTCCATGTGGCGGAGGACATCAGTACGCACACCCTCGGTGTTGGGCACCATAATGAGAGTCGAGTCCACATCGACGGTAGCGGAACGCTATTTCGAGTCAGCGGGGTGCTCTATGTGTAAACGTCTTCTTCCCTCATCTACCTACCAAGGTGATGGGAGTCTCGTTCAATATCTTTGCCCGCATCTTGTAGACTAGCTCCGAGTCGCCAGAGAGGCAGACGTTTGTGACCAGGGTGTTCAGGGGACCTCGCTGCATGCCGGGGACAGGCTTGGGCTGAGCTGACGTGACATGGGCCTGGATCTGGGCACCGCTGGCCTCGGTGATGACCTTGCACAGCGACTTGAGGTTCTCGACATTGCGGGCGTGGACGGGGAGGTCGTGGTTCGGCGGCGGAGAGTCGGGATTCGTGGCTTGGGGATGCGTCCAGCGCGCGTAAGCTCCAGGGCTGGCGTATATGACAGAGTCGGGGTCAGGGCCTGAGAGATTCGAAGCGAAGGGTATGTTGAACGACAGGTTGACGAGGTGGCCGGGGACTTGTGGATTCGGCTGCATGACATGCTGGCTGGCCATGTTTCGCTTGATGTTTTGCGGAGGGATGGACATGTCCTGGTGGTGAGGACGGCCGAAACCCATTGCAGGCGTCATCTTGTCCCAACCATGGCGTGCTTGGCCGGTGAAGTTTGATATCTTGTGCATCGAGGACGTCGGGGTCGGGTGAACGAGCGTGATGGGTTTGTGGTCAGATGGACGTCGAGGCTGGAGCAGCGCACTGCAGGAAGCAACCGATAATCAACGGAAATCACGGGCGCCCAGAGAGCCCCGCCAGTTTATGAAAAGACAAGCCAACCAATGTGAGTCGTCGTATATTGCAATCCCCGACGATTTGCTTTGTCAAACTCGTCGTCGTCGATTTTCCCACAGCGCGTACGACCTCCGCCGATACTAGCAAGCACACATCCACGCAAACTTGGGGCTTCACGTGACCGTGCCATCAACTGCCAGCCTGCCAGGTGCCTTTAGCCTTTCCGCATCCGCCGACCACGAAACCTGCACGAGGAATGAGGGGCCCACCACTTTTCACTCCCATGAGCCGCCCATCATCACATCCTGTTTTACTCACTTGTGCACACGCAATACCGTACTCTGTTGGATGATTGTTTGCTTTTCTGACCATCTGCATCTCTGGCCGTCTGTTCCGATACACAACCCATCTCTTCCCATGCTCTTCCCTCTTGCTCAGTAGCCTACTCTTCTAACCTCTCTTCCGTACTGATCTACATATATCTCCCTGGGCGCTGCCGATCCTTCCTCGCCGTAACGCGCTCCAGGTCCTGCATATGATCCTGCAGCTTGACCCGCTCCGTAACTATATCTCATGTCCACCGGACGCCCATATTCAGATCCTGGCACAACACTGACGCCTCTCATGGGTGCAGGAGGAGGTGCCATCGTCGCCGCACGACCTCCTGCCTCTGCCATCCGGACAAACTCGCTCTGTGGTGCCATGCTCGGTTGTCTTGACATGTAGCGAACAGGCTCCATATCGGGACGCACACTATACGCTCTGGGAGCATATGGTCCTGGTGCCGCTTCGGGTGGGTACACTGAAGCTCTACCCCCTGGCGCCTCCCTAATGTACACAGGCCCGGCTGCCTCGTCTCGATAGTACTGCGGCTCTGGAGCACGGGAATATTCTCGCTGTCTGTAGGCACGGTAATCGGTAGGCATAGCCTCCGGCTGCTCGACCATTCTACGTACCGGCGGAGGTGGTGGCGGTGGCATTCTCGTACCATGTTCATCCTCGTATACACTGTGGGTCGGCTGGCTTGCGTAAATGACAGACTGTCTGCTCGGTGCACGTTCGTACATCATCTCAGGCTCCGGTCGCAATTGCGGCGCGACTGACATTCTGGAGGATACCTCAGGCTCGTTCGCGTAGTATCTATTGCCGTATTGGTCCACGACAATCCTTCTAGTCGGTGGCAGTGGAGGAGGTGCCATAGTGGACATGGGAGCCTCCCGCGCGGCCCTGAGGTGTGGAGGAGTCACCGATCGCTCAGATCGAAGGTACTGCATTTGTGGTGCTCTCATGACTTCGTCGCCATATCTCGATGTCCTTTCAGGAAAAGGTTGCGATACAGTACGGTAGCCAGCAGGGGAGGCTATCCTGCCCATAGGAGAAACTGGACGGTGCGCAGCATGCAGGCTTGCCACGCGGCGTAAGTCTTGGTCATCTCTTCTGGGTCTGCCATAAACACCCGGCGAAGATACTCTTATGACACTGGGAGAAGAAACGCCATCCAAGCCGTAGTGCGAAGGTGGTGGTGGCTCCTGATAGTAGGTTTGCCTTGGGCCTGAGACTATCTCGACATCTGATGGCAGTTGGTAGGGACGAGTGCGCACAGATTGCAAAGCAGGAGGTGCAGCAAACGGTGGAGGTGATACTGGCTCGGGTTTGATGTACGGTTCGGGAGATGGGGCGGCCGGCTTGTTGCGTGTTTTACGGGCCTTGGTAGAATGAGCCTCTGCATCTCGCTTCCTCTTTTTGTTGCCCTTTCCTCTCGGCTTCTTGTAAGCGCCATTTGGACTGGTTTGTGTGGAATTGCGAGGAGAAGTCGTCGAGTCGTCGGACTCGAATTGCTGACGATAGGCGCTGGAGGATTGATAGGCATGGGGTGAAGCAGGGTGTTGGTTGTTTGATGCTGAAGGATAACTCGTCTGAGATTGACCAAGTCCAGGTGGCTTGACCATGGTAAGGGGCGAGACTCGGGCAGGCTGAGGGGCAGCGACTTGTGTGAGGTGGCTTGTGATGACAGGAGCTTGAGGCGATGGGACGTAAGCGTCTTGAGGCACGAACTCACTGCTGTCTGATGCAATGCTTAGTCGGGCCGTGTCCAGCACAAACAGGAAACACTTACCATCATCTAGATCCATAGCATCTGCATCACCGTCGGGTCCGCTGAAGGCATTGGCATCTGGAGGTGAATATTCCTCCGAGTCTTCTCGTTCCGCGTCGTATAGGGCTTCGTTCTCATGCTGAGCAAAGGCCTGTGAAGAAGGATGAGGCTGCTTGTCAAGAGACTCAAACTCGACAGGATGCTTCTTGGGAATAGACGCGCTACTTGCCGTATGTATCGCTTCCACCTTCTCCTTGGGAGAGCCCTCTTCTGACGACCAGTCGTTTGCCTGGCTAGAGTAATATGAATTCTCGTCGAACGAATCACTCGCTGCAGTCTGGGGGTTAGCGGCAGGTTTGAGACCTGATATGGGCTTGACCATTTCGAGGGCTTTTGAAAAAGTCTCGCTCAGGTTGACGAGAGGTGGTGCCTCCTCAGTATTTCTGAAATGAGCGTTGTGTTTGCGCTGATCCGCCGCATCCTTGAGCTGTCGCTCGATACGTTGTCTTTTCAACTGCATCTCTGCTCTTATCAAGTCTTCCGATTTTGTCAACAGGATTGGGTCGATACCGCTCTTGGTAGCATTTGTCCCTGTCGCCGTAGACGTGTTCTGCGAGAAAGCTTGCGCATTCCCCAGACGAGCAGCAGCACCGTAAGAAGAGCCAGACATTGCCTGTTCTCTACTTGATCCGTTTGACAGACCAGGTAGCTGAGAGGCCAAGGACTGGCTGGACGTAGTTGGCGGTTCGGCGGCGGGTTGAAGCCGCTGTTTAACGGCAGCTGGCAGCTTGAATCGCGGATGTCTGTCTGCAAGAACATTGTCCTTCAGTTGCAGCCACTGGTCGTAGAAAGCAGCTTGTACATGATGCTCCGCGATCATGGACCTGTGGCCATTCACCTGCGTGGAGGCCATGACGAGAAGACTATCTCCTGTTTGCGAGCGTCGAACAGCAATTTCACAATAGTGATGGTACTATGCAAGCGCCATGCCTCTGCGATTCTAGTGATAGTGGATGGATGGCACGCGTGTTGTTTCAGCAAAGGGAGGAAGAAACAAGAGCTTGCATTGAAATTGTGAGATCGCCCGCCAGACTCGGGCTTTTTCCTTGGCGTCGTCCCCGGACCGAACGCGGAGTGATCCCTTCGTTCTCCATACCATCCACGTCAATGTGAGTCTTTGCCTCTGCTTCTTTACGACCTTGTTGAATGTTGCACTCTCTTTGTCGGTCTACTTCTCTCTTTTGTCGGTCAGGTCTTCTTGCTTCTCGGAGTTTGGCATCTTCCACGCATATACACGCACAGAGGTTTCAGAGCAATATGGCGGACAATCGTAAAGTCTTCTTCTTTGATATAGACAACTGTGTATGTACCCAACCGAACAATCTCACGCTCTCTCCTTCGTTACTAACACCTAATTTAGCTGTACTCGAAGAGTAGGTGAAAATCGATACACATCCTGAAATCATGTCTAATGAGTCACAGGCAAGAAGGTGCATGAGTTGATGGGCGATCTTATTGGTATGCGTCTTCGTTGTACGCCTATCTCAACAGAATCACTAACGGTATGACAGACAAATATTTCCAAACTCATCTTTCCCTATCACAAGAGGACGCCAATGAGTTGCACATGCGATACTACAAAGACTATGGACTCGCTATCGAAGGACTCGTACGCCATCACAAGGTTGACGCACTTGAGTACAATGAGAAAGTGGACGACGCGTTGCCTCTCGAAGACATCATGTTCCCGGATCCCAAGTTGCGCAGACTACTCGAAGATCTCGACACGTCGAAGGTGAAACCCTGGCTCTTTACCAATGCATACATCAACCACGGCAAACGAGTGGTGAAGCTCCTGGGTGTTGAGGACATGTTCGAAGGCATCACGTACTGCGACTACTCAGCAGCCAGGTTTTTGTGTAAGCCATCGCCGGACATGTTCAAGAAAGCTATGAAGGAAGCTGGTGTGACGTCGGCCGAAGATTGCTATTTTGTTGGTATGTTGTAGCTCCATGACTTTGTAAAGATCAGTACTGACGTGTAAAAGATGACTCGGCCATCAACGCAGTTGGTGCAACCAAGTTGGGCTGGACTGCGGCACACTTGGTAGAGCCGGGTGTCACTGCTCCTGTGACACAAGCCTCAAAATATCAGATCAGCAACCTCCAGGAACTCAGGAGCATCTTCCCACAATTCTTCAAGTCGACTTGACTGAGGTCTAGATGATACGTTTACTTGCTGCTTCATGACCTTATTCTAGAGCTAGACGATACATTAGCGTAATCATAATTTTCGAAGATGCTAGGGGTGCTTGGCTTGCGATATCCACGAACAATGCCAGCCAACAGAATTGACACAGATGATAGAGAAACGTATCGGAAGCGAACGACTCATTCAACAATCCTGCGTGAAGGCGCGAAGGCACGATTCGTTTGAAAGACAGAAGCGAATGTCCAACGAAAGTAAGTCTTTGAAGTGTCGTGCCTCGGGCAGACCGCTCTTTGGAAACCCAGTCCTTGTAGGATTTGGGCAATGCCCACGTCTATGTTGTGCTATGATGTCGACGAGTCTCATATAAGGATTATGGCGATTGAGTTTGGTCAGGCCTAACATGAGGTTCAAACCTGCACGAGTAAGGGAGATGAAACGTTTAAGGAGCCGCGGCGGGTCCTCAGCCCCTATAAACAAGCTCAGTGGTAGAAGACATTTAGCGTCTTCTAGAATGAAAAGTTAGAAAGTATATGGAGACAAGCAAGACTGGGCTGCTAGAAGGAATTCTGTAGAGCAAAACGGCCGTCGGACCCTGTTATGCCTGCATAAAGAATGTAGACAGTCCTGAAATTCGGCGCTTTTGAATACAGAGATTGGCCGAGGCGAAGACGGGTTCATATCCAACAGCAATTCGAAAGGCTGGAGGTGGAGAAGCCACACAAGATCAGACAAGAAGCGACAAGCGGAAAACGAAGCGGAGCTGGAGAAGCTTGTCGGACTTTGAATGTTTTGAAGAATGTTTTTGCCGAAAAGTGCGACGCTGCTGCATGCATGTTCCTGTCAGCACCGCAGCAACAATCGGTGCCTGTCAGCACGGCAATGGAGAAGGTTTCATGTACTCTTTTGCATCGACGATAAGATTTGGATAACAAAAGAGGTGTGGCTACGGAGTCATGCTTCTCTCGCAGTAGAGACTGGGCATCCAGGAAGCAGGATATGGCAGAGCAGAATGATGAGAGTGGTTGTTTCAGCAGTCTGGTTGGAACAAAACTTGGGCCCTTGTCTGGTTCCTTGAATAGATGGCGCTCGGACTTGATAGCGAGACGGGCTAGACGGGGCAAGTTGAGGGAGATTCAACCAAGACAAAATGGGGCTGGCGTTGCGGGAGTCCAGGTTTACGGAGGTTCGCCACGGGCTGACCTCGTCGTCATGGCCAGCGGCTGTGGCGATCGGGTCACAGCAAAGAGGCACGAGTTGAGGCAGGACAAGTGACAAAGATTGATGGGAGGTTGCGAACACAACGATGGTGCAACATGGTCAGATGTTAGTGCATGGTGCTTGGCTGGCAGGCAATTGAACGCGTAGTCGAATACGAAATGATTGAGATCGGCCGAGATGGATGTGGCAGGGCGGCGGGCCCATGTTGAATTGTCAGAGGGGATTTGGCAGAAGCACCAAGCCTGCAAGTGCCAAAGCCCCCTTAAGACGGCAAGCACAGGCCCAAACAACATTGTAGCGCGACACCTCCCGATCAACAATCTTTTTGCTTGCTGCTCCTCTTTCGCATCTCGCATCTCGCATCTCGCATCTCGCATTCCGCATCACCTCGACCGTCTCCGTGATCCTCTGCGACTTCCGTGTCCGTTCCGCCATACAGCATTGCCCGCGCAGGCCGAGGGCTGGCCGACTTGCAAGACTCTGAGTAGACGCTCGCAACGACACACGACTTCCGACGGCGACTTCTCCGCTCTCCACGCTCCACCACCTGTCTCGCTCTTGCTCGAGCTTGTTCAATCACAACCAGCAGTATGTCATCTCCACCGGACGCCTACCAGCCTTCAACTCCTCACATTCGGCTGAACTCAGGCAGCGACGACCTCGTCAACATGGCCGACTCCCAAGACCACCAAGCCACACGCCAACCCTCGTCTCGTTCATTGACGAGGCCTGGCACCGCTGGCTCTGCTTCCATCCGCCCCTCGTTACACCCCGCTCCTTCAACGAACAGCCTATACAACGCCGGGGCTCCCGAGTCGGCAGAGCTCCTCCTCCCGCCTAGCCGCTCTCGTCCGTCACGGCGCTTCCGCGATGACGACTCGCCCATGCGATCGCCCAGCCAAAGTGGCTACAATTCACGCCGCACCAGTTGGGGCTCCGAGTCGACCGGCAGCAGAGACAGCCGCGTGGGTCCCTTCGCCTCTCCCTTTGACGACTCACGCGCGCCGTCACGCGCTGGCAGCGATGACGAAGGCGTGAACACCCAGACCGTTTCGGAAAAGTACAACATTCTGCCTTCCGCTGGTCTGCTACTCTTCCCCGAAGATGTCGAGAAGGACGATTATCTGCACAATCCGGATCCCAACGAGAAAGAAGGTCGCATAACGTGTTCCGACTTGTTTTCGAAACGTGGTATTACCAACTTGGGTGGTCTCGTACTTATCACCCTAGGAGTCTTTATGCTGTTTATCGGTTATCCCATCATGTATGTTGACCCTTCACTCATACACCGCCACTTCACCACTAACTAGCCGCGCAGCACATTCGCTGTCAAGTACAACGAGGCTCCCGTAAATACATGCTCCAGCGACCCCATGTGTATCAAGGACAACGTCGCACTGCTGAAGAACGTACGCCATGGCCTCATCGACCCAGCCACCCCCAGCTCGGTCATGACGAGAAAGTCCGTAAACGGCAAGACTCTCAAGCTTGCAGTATGTCGCACCGCCCCAAATGTGATATGCCTTATACTGACTGCTTTGAAGTTTTCCGACGAGTTTGAAACTGACGGCCGCACTTTCTATGATGGTGATGACCCGTACTTCCAGGGTGTTGACATCTGGTACGGTGTCACTCAGGATCTCGAGGTGAGTCTTTCACACCCTTTCATCTACATCTCCATCTGACAATAACTAGTGGTACGATCCCGATGCTATCACCACCAAGGACGGTGTCCTCGAAATCACATTTGATGCTTTCCAAAACCACGGACTCAACTACCGCTCTGGTATGCTGCAATCTTGGAACAAGCTCTGCTTCAAGGGCGGCTATCTCGAGGCTAGTATCTCGCTTCCTGGTAGAGGTGACACGATCGGTTTCTGGCCTGGTTTCTGGGCTATGGGCAACCTTGGTAGACCTGGCTACCGTGCTACTACTGATGGAACCTGGCCTTACAGTTACTCGGACGTCTGCGACCCCGGTATCACTGCTAATCAGTCTTCTCCCGATGGTTTCAACTGGCTTCCCGGTATGCGACTTCCCGCTTGTACTTGCGATGGCGAGGAGCACCCTAGCCCTGGAAAGTCTCGCTACGCTGCCGAGATCGATGCCATCGAAGCCAGTGTCTCCTACCTCGATCCCGAAACATACGGTGCCGCCGTCGGCTCAGCCTCGCAAAGTTACCAGACCGCTCCCTTTGATATTTTCTGGCGCCCGAACACCGATTTCATTGAAGTCTACGACAACTCCATCTCGGAGATGAACTCTTACCAGGGTGGTGTTTACCAGCAGGCTCTCTCTACTGTCACCCTTCTGAACAACGATTGGTATGATGGCAAGGCCTACCAGGTGTACGCCTTTGAGTACGAGCCTGGTTCAGATGGTTACGTCGCTTGGTACGTGGGTGCAGAGCCCACATGGAAGATGACTGCCGATGCTGTCGGACCCAACGGCAACGTCGGACAAAGAGTCATGCCTGAGGAACCCTTGGCACTAATTGCCAACTTCGGTCTCTCGGCCAGTTTCGCCCAGCTGAACTGGACTGGTCTGGCTGAGCTCATGCCTGGCAAAATGAGATTCGACTACATCCGTATCTACCAGGATGAGGACGGCGAGATGACCTGCGACCCCGAAGGCTACCCCACAACCGAGTACATTAAGAAGCACTCCAAGGCATACGAGAACCCCAACATTACAAGTTGGGAGGATGCAGGATTCAGCTGGCCCGAGAACTCGTACGTCGACTCTTGCAAGAGCAGCAACTACAAGGGCCCGAATTAAATGGACGGGAACGAGGGTAATGGCGCAGCAGCATTTTTGACAAAGGCGTTATTGACGGAGTAAACATGGACCATGATGATATTTTCTCTCGAATGGGCGAAAGACGGACCACGCGGCAAGACGCAAGATTTTTTGATTTTCTCTCGACAAAGTTACAGCATGCATGGGAGTGCTCGCCATGTTTTCATTATTTGAGGTGGAATTCACGAAACGGAAAGAAACACACACGATTGATTTTTTGTATAGATGTTTTGAGCAAGTCACCCGAACTGGAGCAGAAGGCATCGAGCTTCATCTCGTCATGACTTTTGGGGAGGCAGTTGTTATTGTTTTGTCGTTTCTTCGCATCTGCTCGTTTCTGTTTTCAGTGTTTTTGGAGGGTTTATGCTTTTGGCCTGATGTACGACATGAAAAAAAAGCAGTGTCGGTGTTTTTACTAGACCTTAATCGAAAAACCAAAACACATTTCATAATTCCCAAAGACCGAGTTGCCAATTGGGTGATATAAGGGGATACAAGACATTGAGGATTGAAGTAATCCAGAGAAGTGGAGTGAGAAGGGGGTATAATACAGGTATATGTACAGGTAGTTTTGTGATGTCTGGTGCGCCTTGTCTAAGCGACAGGAGACAGATGGCCATCCTTGTCGTACTTTGCCTTGAAAAAGGTATAGTTGAGGGTGATAGTGTCAATCTTTGACATGTTCGGATCCCTCAAAAACTCGGGATCAATGTAAAAGAAGACAGGCATGTCGACAGTTTCTCCCTTGTTCAACCTCTGCTCTTCGAAGCAGAAACATTGAATCTTTGAAAAGTAGGGGGCGACTTGGCCGGGGGTCACAGAGTAAGTGGCTACACCGATGATATCTTCTTCTTTGCTCAGGTTGGTAGCGGTATAGAAGGCCAGCGCGGTCTCGCCAGGCAAAACACGGACTTCCCTCTGCTGAGGTGTAAATTTCCAAGGCAGCACGTCCGAGGTCGAACCAGCAAAGGTGATGCGTAAACGGCGGGAATCAGTGATGGGGATCAGGCGAGATGCAATGTCGTCTTCTTCGTATTGGCCACTGTGGATGGAGATGGGTTGGCCGCCCCAGCCCATTTGCTGGCAGATCATCTTGTAGAAGGGTACGGAGCCATAGGATAGCGCCACTGTGCCCAGGATGATTGAGAGGGTGTAATAGAGAGTGTTGCGATTCTTGTTTTTGAATTGAGCGCGCAGATCTTCTTGGGTGGGCATGCGGGTCTGTTGGTGTTGGTTTGGCTGTGGACGGGTCTGCATGCTTCTTCTAAAGAAGTTGCGCGGTAGGGAGCGGGCGCATTGTGTCGTCGTCGTCAATGGTGCTTGTGTCCGTAGTGCTGTGCGCGCTAGATTGCGACCGAGCAGCGATATCGAATTCATGTTGGATCGTGTTTATGGAAAAAATGTAGATCGTCATGGATGCGATCAAGGATGGGCCTGTTCGGAGGTGAAGCCACTGCCCGCAAAGCTTACTCATCCATCTGAACTCTTTTTTATCATCCAACTCTGTTTCTACCCATCTCTACAACAAGTCAAGATGGGAGAAATCTGCGGAGTCTGTTCGCAGAATGAGTCCAAGTACAAGTGCCCATCTTGTCAATTGCGATAGTGAGTTTCTCGTCATCAAGAGCACAAGTCGCATACTGACCATCAACAGCTGCTCCATCGCATGCTTCAAACAACATAAAGAGACGCACGCAAACGACCCACCAAAGGAGAAGCCCGCCTCTGCGCAACCGACAGCTGCCGAAACAACCACAGTGCCAACCACCACAAGGAACGCCCTCCCAGGAAGCACCAAGAGAATAGACTTCACCAATTTCGAATCAGACCCAGAGCTCCTACGCCTACTATCCCGTTACCCAAACCTGCGCATCCAGCTCCAGAGCGTCTATGGTCTGACTCTAGAACCTCCGCCGCAAGAGCAGCCTTCATCCAACTACAGAGGCAGAGGTAGAGGCAGAGGAAGAGGAGGTTTCCATCAGCAATCCCACTGGTCGCAAGCAAAAGGTGACAAAGAGGCTACCGAATCTTTCAAGAATATGAGACGTGTCGAGGGTGATGACCAAGGGCTGGCTGAGTTTGTTCACTTGCTCAAGATGAGATTTGCGACTGATGCTGGACACGCTGGCCCTTGAGTCGCATGCTGTCAAAAATACCAGCATCGGCTACTCTACCAACTGGACCTACACTTTCACTATCAGAACCGCATCATGACTTTCAACTCGGCACGAATCTAGTGTCAGGATGAAGGATGCGCTCAGCACCTGCGCCAAGATTTCGATCGAAGCCCAAGGCATTGCATCCACACAAAGCAAACTTGATCACCATGATTCTGAGCCTTCGACACAATCGCCAAGGGGTCAAAGTCTCAGATTCGGTTCTTATCAACATATCCAAAATTCTGGCCAGCCGATCCAATCCTCAGCCTGGCCAATCCAAGTCATCAGTCGGGTCTTCCCAATCATTCGTTCGTTCATCTCTCTACTTCAGCTCTTTCTTGCTGTCGACCGACAACTCGGAGAGGGGGCCGTCTTTGACCATGAGTGTCTAAAGAGGGAACTTGTTAGCGAGACTTCAAGATGATGCGATGGGCTTCATTTCACGTACCATAACTTCGTACAAAACGTCGGCAGCGGCCATGGTGGTCAACTCGGCATTGGTATCGTAAGCAGGCGCAACTTCGACGACATCGGCGGCCACAAGGTGGATGCCCTCCAGGCCACGGATGATGGTACGGAGCTCACGGGTGGTCCAGCCACCTGTCTCAGGGGTACCGGTTCCAGGAGCAAAGGCAGGGTCGAGCGAGTCGATGTCGATGGAGAGGTAGACAGGGTTATCGTGACCAACACGATCGTGGATCTTCTTGATAATACCATCCATTCCAATCGTATCAATCTCGCGAGCCTCGACGATTTCGAAACCACAGTAGCCGTCGTTTTCGTAGTCGGACATGCCCGAGAGGGTTGTGCGGATACCAGCATGAATGTTTGTATCATTGCGCAGTAGCCCTTCCATTGCGGCATGGTAAAAGTACGTACCATGGTTGATAGAGGCAGTCTTGGAGGGTGCGCCTCCGAAAACCTTTGGCTTCCAGGTGTCGAGATGGGAGTCAAAGTGGATGACCGTGATGGGTCCGTATGCTTTGTTCATGGAGCGCAGAAGAGGCAGCGTGATAGTGTGGTCTCCGCCGAGGGTAATGACGCGAGGAAGTGTCTTGCCGTGTTTGCTGGGGCCAGTCATGTGTGCGTTTGCGGCGGGCTCGCGCATGAGGATGCTGTTGTGGCCCTCTTCGATTTGCTTGAGAGCCCACTCGTTGTCGTAACTTGTCACGGGGATATCACCACAGTCGATGACCGTGGCCCAGCTATTGAAAGGGTTCGCTGTAATTCGAATTAGTACTTGATATTATGATGCATGTCATCGTTGGTACAAACCTTGGAGGGGGACGTTGAAACCTCCGTAAAGGTTCAGACGTCTCGAACCCTGACGAATACCGCTAGGACCGAATCTGGCACCAGGACGGTACGAAGTGCCAGTGTCGAAGGGGGCACCGATAAAGGCAATGTCGTACTTCCTGGCATCGCTAGCTAGGCAGGGGTGGTACTCGATACGACCAAAAGTCGAAATACCAGAAAAGACCGAATCGGCCTGAGTACCACCATCACCAGGAAGGGTATTGTACCACAAAGACTTGTGAGGGCCCTCCTTGAAAGCCTCTTGGCTATGGTCGCCGTGTGCAGAAACACCAGCTGCCAATGCAGCGGCAAAGGTGACCAACTTGAACATCTTGAGCTGTACCCTTCAAAGATGAAGAGGATTGGGATAGTAAGATAGAGTTGTTGAGAAGTATGAAGAGAAGAGAAAGAAAACCGCAGCAGCTCACTCACAACTAATACTCTTGCGATCCTCCAGCTAGCCGCCAGGAACAGGAAAAACACCTACGCAACCAACCTCGAGCTTACCATATTTACCTAACCACGCCCTGTCAAGATTGTCAACACAAGCTAAGCTACACAAGGGAGCTCAGAACGAGCAGAGATCATGTCGTCAGTGTCGTGCGATCCGACATCATCTTCCCGGGACTGGTGATCGCGCGAAGGTGTCACAGCAGAGAAAGCACGATATCAATCTATCATACCCCACATTGGTTGTTGACACACCGGCCTTAGAAGGCGGCGGCCGCAGATATGCACCCTCGTAGATATCTCCGGCTTGAGTTGAGTGATCTACACTCGTGCAGTGGTGGGGTTGGCAGGGCCGCGAAAAAGCTGGGGTTAGTAAAGAGGGTTTATAACACTGACGTCGGTGCATCACTCGAGTACTCCAACCACTCTATCTCTCCGCAGCCCGCTGTCAGTAATCTGGATTGGTAAACTTGCCGTATCGCGTGGCAGAAAGTCTAAATGGTCGTGGTATCGGAAGTTGTGTCAGATCGAGGGATTGGTGTGGATGCAAGCCAGCTTCCTAATCCGGTGATATGGTTCTGATCAGGCACTCCTTCCTTACCAGGGCTGAGAATCCTCGTCATCGCATAGAACCAGATATGGTGCTCTTGGCATCAAGCAGTCTATCACCGAAACAGCAGAAGCAGCATCTCAGGCGTCAAATTTGGTCAGATTGTATTATCTATAGTACTATGATATTTTTGATGCTGGATGAGCCCAATGCTATCTACTTTCCTCACCCTGGTAGCCCTCAACATTGTTCGCCAATCCAGACTCGACCTGCTCCTCATGCTCCATCCTTTCGAAAGCCTTGCGGACTTGATAGTCCCAATTACTCCAAGCAACAATCGCCCACTCACCAAACCCGACCAGGTACAGAGCGATACATTGACCAACCCACAGACCTGCCAAACCCCAGCCATGGAAGGCCAACCAGATTCCCAAAGGCAGGGCACCACAGTAATAACTGATTATGTTGACCAGAGCACCAACATGTTGGCGTCCCATTCCACGCAGAGAACCACCACAAGACCCGTTGAGCCCATCAGCAATCTGGAACAAGGCGACCCAGGGCATGACTTCTGCAGTCAGCTTGATCACATCCTGATCGTCGTTGAAGATTCTGGCGTAGAAATTCTTGACGCCCATCAGGAGTGCAAGAACAAGGGCTCCAAGGATCATGGATAACCAAGCAGCTACATTGGCGCTACGTGCTGCGCCTTTCGCGTTTCTGCCTCCTAGGAGATTTCCTACGCGTGCTGATGTTGCAACTCCAACACCGAAGGGGATGGTGTTGAGGACTTGATCTGTGGTCATGATGACGGATTGCGCGGCCAAAGGGATGGTTCCGAGTTTACCTGCTGCAAGAGCCACAATCTCAAAGGCCCACCACTCTGTACCTACGTGGACGACTCCAAGTAGAGCAAGCCTTGTAAATGTGCCAATGTTTTGGAAAGCTTTCTTTGACCATCCGCCCCAGCAGTCCCAGCCTGAGACAAAGCGAGCATAGGCGAGAAGGAGGAGGAACGATAGCCAATACGATATGCTTGTGGCCAGAGGTGCCCCGAGGAGACCCATCTTGCAGGTGTAGACGAAAAGATAATTCAGACCTGCATTGATCGGCGAGGTGATGAGAAGAACATATGTGCCAGGTCGCATGATGCCTACACGTCGTCAGCTGGTGTCAGAAGTTCAATATTCATGTCTGACTTACCCTGTGCTTGCAGGAACTTCTTCAAGCATTCGAAGTAGATGTATCCAAGTCCACCGAGCGCAAGAACGCTGAGGAACTTGCTGCTGTCGTGCGACAATTGCTCGTCTTGGCCAAGAGCTCTAAAAACAGGCTCCGAACAAAACCATAGAATAGCCACCGGAATGTATAGCAAGCCAAGTACGAACAGTGCTCTCTGGAGGATGATCCCCAGATCGTGTTTGTCCTTGCTTCCAGTAAAACTCGCCGAGGCAAGCGTATCGATGGCAGTGGTTCCTCCCAAAGCAATGAGCCAACCAGAGGCCATGGCGAACATGTAGGAGAAAGCCGCTGCTGCCAGTGCTTCGGGACTCAATCGTCCAACGACCAGAACCGAAACAGTTTGCAAAGAGTTTTGCAGCATATATGCAAGGAAGACAGGGGTTGATCCGCTGAGCAGCACCCAGAATTCGTGGATAATGAGCTGAGTGCTGCTTTTGTCCTCGTCATCAAAGTCGTCGACTGAGCCAGTGGTTGGCTCATCGTCAGGCTTGGGAAGAAGAGAGGTTCTTTCATCTGGTTCTTGAAATTTCGAATCAGTCGACTTGCGGAGGAAGTTTGGCAGCCACGAGCCGGCACTCTCGGTGCCATCTTGACGACTGTCCATGATGCGGTAAGGTTGATTGAAATCAGAACAGTGTAGAAAGGTGCCCAGAATCACTCAGCAATGGCTGTCCAAGACATCAAGTACAAGGCCGATGCAACGAACAGAGATCTACATTGAATGGGTGATAAGTAACATGATGTTGTAACCACTCAGGGATCAACGTCAATTGTTGGCCATGAGAAAGAACGTTTAGTCACACTGTTGGGCGAAAACCGAACATAACAAAGTACGGGCTGAGTATCCAGAAGCAGACTCCCGATAAAGGTACGGAAAGACAGTGTAGACGATAGACGACGGGCCGGCGGCAGTAGTGTTGAGTCAAGTGGATTTTGACTCTCTGACAGCAGAGTGTTTAACCTACTGAACAAGGGCCCTGTGAGCATGATTATTCTTATCAGGAGGATCTGCTGGGGTAGATTGAGCAGGGTTGACTAAGTCGCATGGCTAAGCAGCGATGACTACAAAGCCATGTCAGCCGCCATCTATGCTTTTATCATCCTGGTGCATAAGATCGGGTATCCAGATACGAGCTAGGCTTTTACACCATCGCAAAAAGAATTCATGGTGTGGCATTCTTATTGTGACTGTTCAAGATCAAGAAGATTGGCAGCGTGGATGGTCGTCGCAAGATAACGGTCGGTAACGAGACCCCCGCCTCACGGTGTCCTTGGCTTGAACTGCGAGCTTCGACACCCAAAGGTAGTGAATCCACAGTGTGGTCACGTCTTTGACTTCAATGCTTGCAAATTAGGTCAACTGCAGGAATTTTCAATCAATTACAAGTAGGCATTCGTTATATAGTAATGCGAAGGCCGGAGGTGTTGTTGAATGAGGCACAGAATGTGGGGCGAGGGCAGTACACAGACCACTGCTTGATTGCTCTTGCTTCCGATGCCACGCGAGTAGGCAACTTCAAAGATCCCAAACGAGACCCTGTATGGGTCGTCACCCTGGTACAATAATGCCTGTCGATATGGGCAAAACAAAGTTCCATGAACATTTGATATCATCTCTACCGACCTGCCGAGAAGAGACAGGTGTAACGAGATCAACTCCTGAGCCTGACGACAACCAGGTCAATCGACCCGCCTCGATATCTCGAGTTATAAGCCACCAATGAAGGAAGCCGTGTAAGGCAGCGAGTTCGATGGACGATGAGTCTTCCATGGCGTCGTGTCAGACATGCGATCGAGAATTTGTGTTGCCATCCTGCGCGCCCTTGGTTGCGCCAAGTTTCATAATCAACCCACACTCTGTACCGGGCTGAGACTCAAGATATGGGTTCCCGCGATGTTGAGGCAGCCTGCGATAGCACCTGCATGAAGACCCAACGAATGAGATTCTGGCAGACGCGGCACCTATCGGAAAGTCTCATAGGGCCACGAACAAAAGTGTTGCTCACTTACACAGACCTATTATCCATACGCAAGATTGGCTTGAAGGTTTTCTCGATGCCTTTTCATTCCTTTTGCTCTTTAACACCGTCTCGCCAGCATCTTATGCATTCCTTTACTCATCGGCTCAAAGTCAATGCATTGAAAGCATCCACCAGCCATGTCTACCAAAGATGAGAAAACTCTCGAGTATGGCGAGAAACCACCAACAGGATCCACCGACCCCAGACAGTCTTTGGAAAATGGAGTTGGCGAGATCATACACACAGTCAACGCTTCGGGCCATCGAGATCAACTGCAACGGCATTATGGTCCTCTACAAATTTGCGGTCTCGCTTTGAACATCGACTCTGCTTGGGTAGCCTTTGCTGGCTCATTGATCCTTTCGTTACCCAATGGTGGTCCTGCTGGCGTTCTCTACGAACTTATCACTGCATGCATCTACTATGGTATCATTGCAGCATCTATCGCTGAGGTATACTTGACATTATATACACGCATCAGTACAGTGTCACTAACCCGAGTACAGCTTGCTTCAGCAGTTCCTACCGCTGGAGGTGCATACCATTGGGCGTCGGTCACTGCGGGTCCAAGATGGGGAAGAAGTATTGGGTTCTTCGCTGGTAAGTCATAGCTCGTCGAAGGTGATGGTCTTCGCTGACAGAACTCTCAGGTTTTCTCAACTTTGCTGGCTGGATATTCGATCTCTGTTCGATCATTGCAATCCCATCCAACGTCGTCCTTCAGATGTACTCGCTCTTCAACCCCGATTTCGTCCTTGAGGCCTGGCATACCTACCTGACCTACGTTCTGATAACATGGTTCTGCGTTCTTTTCTGCATATTCGGCAACCGCTTCCTGCCACTTCTACAAAATGTCGGACTATTCTTGCTTATCGTCGGTGGAGTTGTCAGCATCATCGTACTTGCTGCGACGCCGAAAACACATGCGAGCAGCACTTTTGTCTGGTCAGACTGGCAAAACACTACTGGCTGGGGCGGTGGAGTAGCCTTCTTGACTGGTGTGCTCAATGGCTCTTTCACCATCGCTACCGTCGACAGTGTGAGCCATATGGCAGAAGAGCTCCCCAACCCACGCCGCGATATCCCACGAGCAATCTTTGCACAGGTCTCTCTTGGAGCCATAACCGCATTTTTGTACGCCATCGCACTCTTCTACGCAGTCAGCGACCTCGATGAAGTCATCAACACTACTGGCTCCTTCCCTGTCGCCGTCATCTACCACCAGGCAACTGGCAATGCTGGTGGAGCTTTCTGCCTGTTGCTCATCGTTTTCCTCATCATCATGATTTGCGCCATCTCGACTACCCTGTCTCTTGGCCGCACCTGGTGGGCCCTTGCCCGCGATCAAGCCACACCTTTCGGCAACTTCTTTTCTTCTGTAAATGAGAATCTCTCCTGCCCCATTCCAGCAACCGTCCTTGTCGGTATCCTGGTTACCGGTCTCGGTGCCATCATTCTTGCATCGGGCACTGCTTTCAACGATCTTGTTGGCTCCTTCATCGTCTTGTGTGCATTCAGCTACTTCCTGGCCATCTTCCCTCACCTTATCACCGGCCGCAAGTACACACCTAAAGGCTCTTTCTGGATGGGCAAGTGGGGCTTCGGAGTCAATGCCCTGGGTTGTGTGTTGATTGTCTTCTTCAACATCATGTTCTGCTTCCCTTATGCCATGCCCGTCTCACCAGATCTGATGAACTACAATTCTGTGATTTTGGTGGGTGTGCTGATTATTGTCACCTTCTGGTGGCTTATCTATGGACTGAAGCATTATCCTACTCCAAAGGTGCTTACTGAGGCAATGAAATGAGTACCACTCCCTCCATAATGTAAGATATTCCGCTTGTGTTATTGCATTCGCCTATGAATATCTGTAGCGCAGTCTGTGCGATGCAATATCAATAGAATTCCCTCCGGTTCCTCCCAAATCAAGAACTCTTTCCTCCAAATCAAGACTTCTTTCCTTTTCCCTTCTTGCTCACATCCTTGCCGGACACTCTGTCTGGCCAAACTCCGTTTCTCTGGAACCACTTCGAACAGGCGGTGCAGACATGGCCGTTCTTGACTGTCGACCACGCCCATCGTTTGGCTGCTGTGACTCCACAGAGACTGTTGGCGCAAGGCAGACCCTCTTTGCGTGAGGCCCGTTTGTGGCGTCTTGGGGTGCGAAGCTCATCGTTGTTCTCCCTTGCATGCACCTAGCATGCGTCGCACAGATAGAAGCCATGAGCGAAAGACCAATGCCAGGTAGAGTTGCCGTCCATGCCACATAAACCATTCTGACAGACTCCCGGTGGTGGAGGATTGGCAGCCATTGCTACAAGGTTTGCCGCTCTCGTTGCAAGACGGTCGACTTCCTCAGGCGTGGGGTACTCGTCGTATGTCTTGTAGTACACATCGCAACGGTGGCAAATTCTGTCGCCATTGTCATCGTCGACTCCCTTCACGAGATGCCATGAGTATGCTTCGGGTGTCTCGCAGTTCGCACAGACGTAGTTGTACCTGCCAGTTGTTGCCATGTAGATCTTCTTCGATTCGTTCTGCATCTTGCGAGTCTCAGCGGCGCGTGTTTCAATGTCGATGGGATCATCGCTGCTGCTGTACGAGAAGCCTTCCCGTAAGACGTTGGTATGGTTTGTTGGGACGGTTGCTTGGATGAATCTCAGCTTGTTGTAGGAAGACAGCGCACTGAGCTCTCTCAAGTGAGGGACGTCGGCGTTCGCACCAAAAAGCTGCCGTGTGACAGCCTCTGCAAAACGAGTAAAGTCTTTGTCACCCGAAAAACGCCGGACCAAGCAGGGCACGTGAGAATCTTTTAGGCCTAAATTGTTGGCCTCCCTAAGCTATCAGAAGTTATAACACTGACTCGGGAGGTCAAGACTCTCTTGTCATTGCTTGATCATATTTCCGGTAGAAAGTTGTGCTAGTCAGGGTGACGCTGACAGCAGTATTGACATCCTCATGACATTATTTTGAGCAGCAGAGCAACAGAGGAGCTAGAGCAAACGTTTTGCATACTTCCGCGAGACATGACTCAGGCTTTCACATGCTTTGTGTCTTGGTATCATCAAAGTCAGCCACAATCAACGAATTAATTCAGCTCGGTCAGGGTGAACTCTGCGCAACGCAATCTGCATTACTGCGAACAATCGATTCAAACTCAGGACTCCTCAATGTGAGTAGGATGAAGAAGTTAAACTGAGTGTGTTAAATTGCGGCGCAACAAAAGTCCATATTCACATTAAACATTACTCATCAGATATGCTACTATCCTCCAGCGTGCTCTCCTTCGAAGAATGACCGATCTTCAGCAAGAAGACCAAGACGGCAGCATAGATCAATCCTAGCGCGAGGAACGGCAGACCAACGAATGTGCCTCCCAACTGCAAGCCACGCTCGAACAGCCAAGCAAACAGAGGACCGCCAACCATAAGAGCCAGAGTATCAACAACACCAATCACAGTATACAGCTCTGCGACCTTGTTCGGCTTGACCAAGTCAGTCAAGAAAGATCTCAGATACACCGGAAAGCCACCGCCAAGGGTAGCAATCATCAGACTGATGGTAAAGAGGATTGCGTTTGGAGATAAGCCTACGGCAACAATGCCGAGGAGCATAAAGCAAGCACTTCCACGTGCGAGGAAGAGGTCTCGTTTTCGTCCACTCAGACCTGATTTGGCGAGGAGTTTGTAGATCCAAGATTGCATACCTAGGAACATGACGATCGTTACCCCAGCTTTGACGGTAAGCAACAGAGTTGCTTGTGAGAAACTCATGCTGTAGCGGGTACTCGTGTATTGTAGCAGTAGGGGAACAGCGGTCGTCGTCAACATTACTGGGACGAAGGTGAAGATGAGGCAGATCACCCGTTTATCCTGTAAGAAGTACTGAGTCGATTCGATCAGAGGCTCATAACATCGCTGCAGGAAGTTTCTGGCGTCTTTCTTCGAAGCTAGCGGAGGTCTCTCCTCATCGCTCTGCTGGAATTTGCTGGCTTTGGAGTTCGAGTCCTGATATCCAAGCGTCTCTGGGATCAATAGACACATGGGACAACCGATGGCGAAGCAGACTATGCCAAGGAATATCGCGATCAAGGGGTTGAATGTCATGATCCAGGCCGCTATGGGTGGGCAGATGAGGTTAGCACAAAGGTTGGCCGCGAAAATTCGTAGATAGACTGCAGATCTGGTCTCTTGAGTTGTCACGTCTGAGATGATGACGAAGAACAAAGCTGATAGTACCGGCGAGCCTCCACCAGCAAGATTGCCCAGCGATGAGAACCAAGCGACTCGCAGATCGAATGTTTGCCAGAACCAACCTGCCCGGCTATTAGTGACCCTTGGCCAGAAAGCAGGCAATCGAGGCAGGGTCTACCACAACTTACAAACAACTAATTGCCAGACCATCTGAATAGGGAAAGAGCAGATACCGAGCACGATGATCGGTCTTCTGCCCCAGCGATCCGCTAAAATGCCTACTGGAATCGACAGAATGAGACCTGCATGTAGTCAATAAATAGACCGGCTTTCAATCCTGAAGAACAACTCACTAGGAACACAGTCAAGAAATTGTTGAGTGCCTTTCAGCATTGCAACCTTTCCTTGTACCTCGGAAATTTTGCACAATCGCTCTTCAACACCTCCAAGTGCGCCTGGTCCAATAGCAGATCTTGGTGCGAGAATCTTGGTTGGATCCTCTTTCTCCCAATACTGATAGCAGTAGATAGACTCCTGGATCCTCGTCAAGGGCGCTTGCGAGAACTGATCACCGCATTGAACGATTAAGATCAAAACTCCCATGATAATTAGAATGGCACGAGGGCTCATCCGACGTGGCCCATTTTCCAGTGATACTCCATCAAGAGAATCCGGATCGCGTGCCAAAAGCGGCGTCACTTCTGTTTCAAGCACTGCCGGTAATTTGCTGCTCGCTGGTTCATGTTGCTCAATTTCCAGTACCTCAATTGTGTCTTTCGATGGTCCAGCCGTCATGATGTAGAATGGAAAAAATGACGAATCAATACCCAGCACAAGCCCGAAAAACGCGTAAGGGGAGTACGAATACAAACACCCCAAAGCTGTAGTCTTGTAGTTGTACTATTTATCCACCTACCCTTTTGGAGCGCCGCGCCGGGACAGCTCCTACCGGCGATTGTTTGAGATAACGCCGTCAAAGGGGGCCATGTACGACCAGGCATCCACAATCCAGCGACCGCCATTGGCTGATGTTAATTCAGCTGCCTGCGTTTCCAGAGATCAATTTTTGTTTTTCCTCAATGGTATGGGCAGCGGATCCTGATCCCGCCATCGGTTATGCATGCGTTGTTGAAGATGATCTTCTTACAGCAGTCTGATAACCTGTGACGCTGTGACATTATGATGCCGAGGCTCAAGGTGATTTGACGAGATTTGGCGCGCTATCTTACTCGTATGCACCCACCTCTCGAGTGGCAGATGTCCTCCAACATTGACGAGCAGCGCATGAAGCATGGCTGGGAGATACGTGTACAGACGTCGTTTGGGATGTTCGCTTCAAAAGTTGCAAGCTTGTCCGCAGCCAATTTGCAAGCTCAGAACATCGATGAGGCATCAAAAACGTCACTTTCCGCTCATGGAAGCCGAGATGGTGCGATATTCGGACATGAGCCGACTTTGACGTTCAATGTTTTTAGGGCGTTGTAGATATTTGGTCAGGCACATCAGGTCATTGACAAAAGAATTGAACATATGAATACGGAAGTTACTTTTTACAGAGAAGTTTAACCTTGTAATCCCACGTCCGTGAAAGACCGCATGCAATCACAACAATGTACGAGAATATGTCATCAATCGTGGTTGACACCGTTGCTCGCCTTGGGGCTGTTTCTCTCGCTTTGAGGCTTGACGGGCCTCTTGTCTTCATCACCACTGTCATCATAATCCTCGTCCATCTCCATCTTACGAGCAGCGGGCTCCAGATGGGGCTGCTGAGGCTGCGGCTGCGGTGGTGGTTGAGACTGAACAGGTGTCGGAGCTTGGGTAGGAGGTTGAGGTTGGGGTTGAGGAGGAGGGGGAAGCTGTTGAGCAGGAGGTGCTGGGGTGTGCTGCTCTCTGCGCTCCTCGTTTGCGCCAATACGTGGAGAGGGTTGGGGTTGAGGCTTCACCTGAGGCGGGCCAAGAGCTGGCGGGTGGTGTGCAGCCTCTGATGGGTGGTAGTTATCGGTAGCACGACGCTGGTCCTCTGCACGTCGCACTTCTGACGGGCTTCTATAAGGAGAGTTGGGGATGCGATCCATACGGTCTGGTGGCGAGGCACGTCTGCTGCTAGGATCTTCCAGGCGCGAACGACTCTCCTCGTTTGCAGGCTTCTTCTGAGAGCTCATGCTGGAAGCATCATCTTCCCATTCTCTGTGTCTTTTGGGAGGAGCAGTCGAAGGGCGGTCTTCGCGCTCCCTTGCTGCTGCCTCTGCTGCGTGCATAGCTGCACTAGGTGGAGGAGCACCTCCAGCGATGCTGGGAGTACCAGATGTAGGGTGGTGCTCAAAAGGCTGACGACCAAACTTGCCGTTGGGAGAAGTGTTCTGGTTCTCCATGATGGGACGTATCTCAGGAGGGCTGCCCATCCTGTTAGGGTATCCAGAGGCTTGACCTTGAGCCGGAGGAGGTGCACCCATGCTCACAGCTGGAGGAGGCACACTGGACGACTGCGGGCCATAATTGGGGTTGGCAATACGGTTAGGGGGAGCGGGTCCTTGTTGCTGAGGCAGGGGCTGAGGAAGCTGAGAAGGAGTCTGAGCTTGAGGTGCAGGAGGGTATGCGCCAGGCCCAGGAGCATTGTAAAGCACCTTGGGAGAGGGCGACAAGCCTCTGTGGGCTGGCGGAGGTGGACGCTGAGGTTGGTCCTGGAACTGTCTAGGTTCTTGCTTCGGGGGAGTGGGCTGACGAGGAGGCACATGCTGAGCAAGGCGATCTCTAGAATCATACGGGTTCAACATCTGAGGCTGAGCACCAGGGTTCTGAGGGTTCTGAAGATCGGCAAGACGGTTAGCACGAGACCAGTCTCCACCTGCGGGAAGTGGTGGCTGTTGAGCCCCTTGAGCTTGGCCCGGAGGAGGAGCTCCCCATTGAGGGGCCGGCGGACCAGCGCCTAGAGCACCTGGCTGGTATGCTTGGGGAGGTACATCCTGAGGAAGTGGTGCACCTGCTTGGTTGGGCAGGCCGTTGGTGGGCTGGCCCTTCAGCAGCGCGAGACGGGCCTTGATGTGCACATTGGTGGGGTCGAGCTCGGCAGCTCTCGAGTATGCATCGAGCGCGTCGTTGGTCTGGTTGTTACAAGACTCATACAAGGTGCCGAGATCATACCAGACCTCTGAGATGTTGGGGTTAAGCCTAATGGCGCGGGAGTAGGCATCCAGGGCATCTCTGTACTGGTTGATCTGATAGTACAACACTCCTATTGAGCACCAGAACGTCGGGTTGCGACCATCGCGATAGACGGCTTGTTGATATGCCTCGTAAGCTTTGGGGTACTTCTGCTGAGACATGTAGCAGCGACCAAGAAGGTACCAGCTTTGTGCATCTGTCTGGTCCGAGTTGACCGACTTCTCGAGGTATTCGATGGCCTGCTCTTGACTATTGAAGCTGGTGCTTTGTTGATGATGCAGCCATCCGAGCTGTTGCAAGACCTTGGCGTGGTTGGGGTCGCGGTCGAGGACGCGCATGTAAGCGCTCTTAGCCGAATCATACTAGACCTTGTATTAGTCGTGGTGACGAGATGTGATGAATGGTCGCCTTACCTCTTTCTGCTGCTCGTAAACATGACCAATCTGGAACCAAATGTCTTCTTCACTCAACGGGCGAGGAGGGTCATTGACAATGTACTTGAAGCACTGCATCATGGTCAGTAATCTAGACGTTGCGAAGGACGGTGAATTGACAAACCTCCAAACTTTGCTGGAACTTCTGCTGCTGCTTGTATATTATACCGAGGCGGAAGTATATCTCATTGGCCTTCTCGAAGCGAGGGTCCATGCGCATGACTTGTGAAAAGGCTTCTTCGGCGTGTTCGAGGGAGCCGTAGCGATCATAAAGAATACCGATGCCATACCAGAGCTTGGGTTCCTGCCGGGTATTTAATATTGGTGAGAGCGACGACATTGAATAAGCAGGAGTAGACAAACCTTGGGGTCTGGCAAGTGATACAGCGCTTGCTGGTATGCCGAATAGGCCTGTTGCAGGTCATCCATCATGAGGTAGCAATGGCCTAGACGCGATTAGCTTGGAAGCAGAGAGAAAGAGAAAGGTAGTCGCGAACCAAGACTGCTCCAAACCTCCCCATTGGCATTCTCGATTCTCAAAATCTGCTTGAGATACTCAACAGCAGCAGGAAATTGGTCCTTTGACCTAAGAATGCAGGATATAGCAAGCATGGCCTGGACCGAGTGGTGGTTGAAGCTAAGAGCACGCTCATAGGCCTGAGTTGCGCTATCAAGCTCACCCATCAACTCGGAAACACTTCCTGGGACGTGTTAGTAAACGCGTCATACTAGAGGTAAACACGAATACGCGGAAACGTACCAAGTTGCAGCCAAATGCCCTCATTTGCTTGCTGGAGGAAATGCGATGCTGGCTTGGCCTGCTGAGGTGGCTGCAAGGCAACAAGGCCATTGGGTTGACCTCGACCCTGCTGGACAACATGGTGGGGGTGCATAGCCGCCGTTGGAGACGTCTGAGATGCCATCATGAGGGACTACGGGAAGAGCGCTGTGTTTGGTCAGTCTCGGGGAGCAGCTATAGCAGGAATCGCGTGGTGTTGTGTTGATAGCGCGAAGGAAGAAGACTTACTTGTGGTTACGCGAGACGCGCGCAGACAGACACAGTGCCAAGCGAACAGAGACAAGGTGGGGGAGTTGTGTGGGAAAGATGTCTAGTATAGCTCTGATGAGCGGTGGATGGAGGCTGCTAGGTCTCGGGGGTGTTGATGGGATACACGCGACGAAACAGGCTGCAAGTGAGAAGAGGAAAGAGAAGAAAATCGAGAGGGGAAATGCCAGCAGTCGGATGGACGACGCTTCTCACAGAACCCTAACCCAGAGTCCTGAAGGGCCGCCGCACACCTACATCTGCTTGGCGTAGCTGTTTTTGATGAGCCAAAGAGATCGGCATAATGGCGCCCGCCCCTGTCGAACGGTAGCGCAGGCGGCGTGTGGAGGATACGGAAACGATTCAGGAAATAATGGGGGTTTGCCGAGCCAAGCATTAGGCCTGCCACGGGAAGGAGCGAGAGCGGTGCACCAATTGGACTGCTTAGATCTGTTGACATCTGTTGCCATCTGCATCTAATCTTCATCTGCAGAGCTTCTAAGCATTCCATCCATCGGCAGCCTGCATGTTTGGCAGTGACAAGGCTCTGATCACGGTCCAGCGCTGTGAGACTCCTTGCCTCAGCTACAACAAGAAGTAGTTGTAGCTAAGACCACACCTACGGTTGACATCCGTACCTTGAAACTGTCGTCTCGTACCTTTGAGCGCCACCCTCCCGTCTTGTGGGAACACCGAGGCTTTCGCGAGAGTTGATTGACATCGTGGGGAAACCACGAAAAGAAACTCAGGAGAGAAAAATGATGATGCCTGCACGTCCGTTGAACTTGGCAAACCGCCATGTTGCGCCCTAAACGCCTTTACACCGCAACGATTCGATGGTCGAATCTCAATCTCGTGATGAACCAGCCACGTCGAATCCTTCGGCGTGCATCATCACTGCACCGTGTGCACTCGCAATGCAGTGATGCACACCGCGCAAGCAAGCCGGCCCGCCGTGCATACTGCAAATTAATGCGCCAATCCGTCAAGCCTGTCGATAATCCCACTCGGCTATCTTTGTCTCTGCCGGCGCTTCGCTGCATATCTCCCCGCCCAGTCAAACGGACGTCTACAGAACGTTCCGACAATAAACCTCCTGTACACAAAGGAGTACTCCAAAACGGTCGGCTGGTTGCTGCAATAGGTAGCGATGCAAAGACATAGACGACGTTGCAACGACCAAACAAGATCCAACGGAATCTAGTATGAACCATCAGGAGCGCCACGGCGAGCCGCGAGCGGCTTTCGAGTTCTTGGAAGCTCTTCGCTGTGGTTAACGTTTGGCTTTTAGAAAGGGTGGCTAGGTCAGGGCCACGTGCAGCCGGATGCTTTTAGGATTTTGGGTGTGGAGCCCACTCGTCTGCGGCTCGATGGCGTGCCTGGCGTGTGTGGCTTGGGCAACACATCGCTAGATCTCTCCGCATCCTGACACCCCCGAACAGGTTCAAGGTCTCGTCACACAGCACCAGTGTGATCGACAGTCAGATGTCCGGGAGAATTTACATTCACTCTCTTGGAAGTACACGCAGGACATGGGCCGAGTTCAGCTGATGTTGCACTCAGATACTAAACGGGTCACCACGGCTCCACGGATCCACTATGCGAGGTTGCAAAAAAGCTTGTTCCTGAAAATGGCGTACTGCCCGATCAAGCTTCACCGTGCTTGGCTGTTAGACATCGATGATCTGAGAATTGACACAAACATCCATGATTCGAAAGCTTGTCAGTGTGAAGTTGTGTTTGGAAGCGCAGTGATTGACTGGTAATTGGATTGCTTTTTCTATTGTATGTGCTGTCGGGCAGCGGCACATTTGGCAAGGTACTCTATGCATGGACCTGCTGACGGCTTCTGGTGTCCCCGAACTTCACGTTGCAGCGTCTGCATGTCGCCTGCACGCAGTTTAGTGCAAGCCCAGCATCTCGGGCGCTCTGCACGAGAATGTTTCAAATCAAGACAGATTGATTTGACCTCGGTAGCACTCCTACTCTGTGGCTCGTCTCAGTTTAGCAAGGGTTGCTTTCCCTGCGCGGCTTTCGTTGGGCTTGCCAATCTCGCTGGTGATCCAGTCACCAATTTTGCTAATCTCAGAAAGGTCGATACCAGTGTTGACCCCAAGGCTTTCTAGCGAGTAGACCAGGTCTTCTGTAGCGACGTTACCAGTTGCACCTGGCGAATAAGGACAGCCACCCAAACCACCGACAGCGGAGTCAAACGTTCGAATACCATGCTCAAGTCCCACAAGGGTGTTGACCATCGCTTGGCCAAAAGTGTCGTGGAAGTGCAGGGCCAGATCGTCATTGCGAATGCCTGCTGAGGTCAGAGTACGCAGCAGTTCTCTTGTGCGAGGTGCTGTGCCCATTCCTGTGGTATCTGCGACTGAGATCTCATCGGCTCCCATCTCAAGTAGACTAGCAGCTAGTTCTGCCACCTTGTGCGGGTCGACATCTGGGCCTTCGAAGGGACAACCTAGAGCGACGGAGATATAAGCACGTACACCGAAGCCCTTGTCTCTGGCGGCAGTGATCAGAGGCTGGAACCTTTCAAGCGATTCGGCGATGCTGCAGTTTGTGTTTTTCTGCGAGAAAGACTCAGTCGCGGCGAGGAAGATCGAAACTTCATGCTTCGGCTGCTCAACGCTTGACTTTGCATCCATGGCGGCGGCTCCAGAAGTCGCAGAGGGCATGTCATTCGGATTCTGAGATGATGTATTCAGTGCAGGACCAGAGTCATGAACAGGAGATGGCGGAGGAGTTGGGTAAGAATTGGTCCCCTTGGTCGAGGACTGGTTGTGGGTAGAGATAAAGTTGGTTAGACCCTTTATGTTTGGCAATAACCATTGATAAGTTACGGGTTCGGTCGACTGAGGGGGTTGCTGCAGAATATTTTGCAGCACCTTGTCTGAGCTTGCCATCTATACAGTGTCAATTGTCAGTGAGAAATGTTGAAGTTGGACATACTCACTTGCGGAGTCCACTTTGGGTGAACGAACGAGCCAGCCTCGATGGTCTTCAGTCCGGTGGCCGCGAGTCTCCTGACCAAATCAATTTTGACATCAGACGAGATGGATGACTTTTCATTTTGCAAGCCATCTCTGGGTCCGACTTCAACAATTCTGACCTGATCTGCAGATCGTTTGGAAGTGATAGAGAAGCATCGCCTGCTCAGAGGCTTAGGCAGCCTGGGATGTCTCAGTGTACGCATGGTTCCAGACATGGTCTTTGATCCAGAGACCAATCTTGACTGCAGCTCAGGAGCGAGTCGAATGGAGGATAATCTTTTCGCAATACAAAGTACACTGTACCAACAACAGTCACAAAGATGGAGTCATGCCTCGGGCTATGTGGAGAGAGAGAGCGGGGGCGGCAGGACGGGAGCCAAGGCCGAAGAACGACGGCGCGGCGTCGGCGGCTATCGGCGCCGATGCCGTAGGTAATCATGATATTTTTTGGACATGGGCGCAACTTTTCGAATAAGAACAAAATGGAGCAAGACCGACGACAAGCAGATCTCTCGACACCGGAGCTCGATGGCGAGGCCATCGCCGTGTCTAAGCAACCTAAGAAGCGATTCATCGGACGTAGGGCAGCAGCAGAAAAAGCAGCGGCCAAAGGCGAGACAAATGGCGGCGGTATCGAAGACAGCGGGGCTGTTCAAGGTGCGCATCTTGCTATGGTCTGATTACGAGCTGTACTGATAGCAATCCGCAGTCGCCGCACCCAGAAGGAGCGCTCGTGCCCTGAACCAAGTACCTCCCGAGATTCTGAACGATGAAGACATCAACGCAGCCGTTGCCCTACTACCCTCCAACTACAACTTCGAAATCCACAAGACCATCCACAAGGTCCGCACTGCAGGGGCAAAGAAAATCGCGCTACAATTTCCCGAAGGCCTCTTACTGTTTGCGACGACCATATCCGACATCATCACACGCTTCTGCCAGGACACGAGCACATTGATCATGGGCGACGTGACATATGGCGCATGCTGCATAGACGATTACACGGCGCGCGCATTGGGGTGTGACATGCTGGTGCACTACGCGCACAGCTGTTTGATCCCTGTCAGCGTGACGCAGATCCAGACGCTGTACGTCTTCGTCGACATCGGTATTGACGTCTCACATCTCCTGGCGACCATCGAACGAAACTTCAAACCAGGATCTAGGATCGCCATGGTTGGCACCATTCAGTTCAACGCAACGCTGCATGGTACGGCTCCACAGCTGCGGAACGCGGGCTACGACGTCGTGATACCGCAGATTGCACCGCTGAGTAAAGGCGAGATTCTGGGTTGCACAAGTCCAGCCCTCAAGGACGAGGACAAGATTGACTCGATTCTATATCTGGGAGACGGACGCTTCCATCTGGAAAGTGCAATGATTCACAACCCGACGATACCTGCGTACCGATACGATCCCTACTCGAGGAGGTTGACACATGAAACATATGACCACGAGCAGATGATGTCTTTGCGAAGTGATGCCATCAGGTCAGCAGGAAAAGCAAAGAAATGGGGGCTGATTCTTGGATCGCTCGGAAGACAAGGAAACCCGCATACAATGACCATGATTGAGCAGCGGTTGCAAGAGAAGGGCATACCATGGGTGAACCTGCTGCTCAGCGAGATCTTCCCGGGAAAGTTGGGAATGATGGACGACGTTGAGTGCTGGGTGCAAGTAGCATGCCCTAGACTGAGTATCGACTGGGGTTATGCGTTCCCACGACCATTGTTGACGCCGTACGAGGCGTTGGTGGTGTTGGGAGAGAGAGAAGGATGGGAAGGAGATAAGAAGGTATATCCGATGGACTTTTATGGAAAGGATGGTCTGGGAAGAACAAAGCCTGAAGATGTGGCCGCCAGGACGCGGGCAGTCCAGAGTGTCGCGTAGATGTCATGTCAAAATATCAAAGATAGCGACTTGTTTGGATGTTGCAATTCATGTTCGACCGTGATGTTTGATTCATGTTGTTGTGCAAAGTCAGGGAGGTCTTTATTGATCGGCGTCGACGCTTCAACATGGACAGGGACATGTGTTTCAAGATGGCTTCTCACTTAGCCAGCTCATTCAACCTTCCTAACATGAGCAAATGAGATCATCGCAACAATGGCAAGTCTGACGCTGGGCGTGGGACAGACAATCGAACTCAACGATGGGAGACAGGCCGTGGTGCGGTTCCTGGGAGCGACGGGCTTTGCGCCGGGAGAATGGGTCGGTGTAGAGCTGGACGAAGCGACTGGTAAGAACGATGGATCAGTCAAAGGCGACCGGTACTTTGACTGTGAGGCCAACCATGGCATGTTCTTGCGCGCCCAGGGAGTCAGTCGTATCGTGAGTCGGCCGACGACGAGACCGGCTAGTATCAACCTTGGACAGGCGCGTCTCGCAGACACCAAGGCGACTTCTGCTCTGCCTTCTCCTACAAAGTCGCCTACCAAACTGGTTCGAACTGCTACTCCGACCGCTTCTCAGCCCACCAGGAATGCGACTCCTCCTACCACAACGACTGCACGTCGCCCTGTCTCGACCGCTACTGCTAAACCACGAACTGCCTCGAATCTGAGCGGTCCTTCCACGCTATCTGCTGCTGCTAGGAGGACATCCACTGTACCCCCGTCCAATGCCTCGACTACAGCTCAAACCCCTCGAACTGCTGGCTCAACAGCTGCTCCCTCCTCGTCGCGTTTGACTGCTCGCAATGTCTCTACCGCAAGAGGCCTCACCCCTGCGACCAAACAACCTCCCGCACCCATCCGTCAGACTCCCGCTGCCCGTCGCGTATCGTCCGCGCCAAAGCAACCACAACCTCAAGATAGTCCTTCACCTGCGACTTCCCCCTCGATCGCTCACCCGGAACACTCTCAGGACCCTCAAGACAGTGAAGATGCTCCTCAGTCATTCGCCCCATCCTCAAAGCCTGCCACTTCACCGGCTGCATCACATGCATCACTACGCCCGACCAAGACTACCGCGCGAGAAGTTGAGGACCTACAAACAAAGATGAAGATTATGGAACGCAAGCGCCAGGAGGACCGCGATGCTTTGAAAAAGATGCAGAATGTCGAGCAAGAACGGGATAAGTATGCGAGCGTCGTTCAGAAGATGCAGTCAAAGATGCAAGCCCAGTCGCAAGAGTTGAACGACCTCAGGGGTCAGCTCAAAGACTCTGAGAGCCGCTTGCTCGATATCGAGGCAATCCAAGCTGAGCACGATGCTGTCGTTGAAATGGCCACTCTCGATCGTGAAATGGCCGAGGAGACAGCAGAATCGCTCAAGACTGAAGTTGACGCTTTGCGGACCAGCAATGAAGAGATGCGTCTCGAACTCGACATTCTCAAGGAAGAGAATGAAGAGCTAGGCAGAGAAATGAACCCCGAAGAGCGTACAAGTCAAGGCTGGCTCCAGCTAGAACGCTCCAACGAGCGTCTGAGGGAAGCTCTGCTCAGGCTGCGTGATATGACCCAGGAACAAGAGTCTGACCTGAAGGCTCAAATCAGCAGCCTCGAGGAAGAAGTCAAGGACTTTGGTCTACTGAAACACGACTATGAAGAGACCAGAGAGAAATTACTTGCAACCGAGGCTGATTTGGATGACATCCGCCAGCAGCTCGATGCTGCCATGGGCGCTGAAGACATGATCGAAGAGCTGACGGAACGGAATATGACCATGCAAGAGAAGATTGACGATCTGGAACTGGTCATTGAAGATCTTGAAAATCTCAAGGAACTCAACGATGAACTTGAGATCAACCATGTAGAAGCTGAAAAGCAGATGCAGGAAGAGATCGACTTCAAGGATACCATCATCGGCGAACAATCACGTCGCTCTACACAGCAACAACAGGCCATTGAAGATTGTGAATACACAATCTCACGCTTCCGTGAGCTTGTTACCAACCTGCAAGCCGATCTGGAAGACATGCGTGCATCGCGACAGATCACAGAGACCGAAGCAGAGGAACTGTCAAGCAGAAGCCGTGCAATGATGGATCTCAATATGAAACTCCAGATGTCTGCTGCCAAGACACAAATCAAGACAATCGATCTCGAATTGCGACGTCTCGAGGCCGAAGAGGCAGCAGAGCACCTGTCGATCGTCCAGCTGTTCCTACCCGAAGCATTCCATACAGAGAGGGACTCGATTCTTGCATTACTACGCTTCAAGCGCGTGGCCTTCAAGTCTCGTCTGCTCAACAACCTGATCAAGGAACGTCTGAATGGACAGGGGACCAAGATCGCTGATGAGGACATATTCGCCGCCTACAGTGTGCTTGACAGACTCACATGGGTTGCCGAAATGAGCGACCGATTCATCAATGGCATGCGCAGCTGCTCTGTTGAAGAGTTTGCCAGATTTGAAAGTGCACTCTACGAGCTTGAGCCTGTGGAAAGAGCATTGAATACCTACATCGAGTCCATCAAACGAGATGACATGAAGGAGGGTAGAGTGGACGAAGAGCTGCAAAGGTCAATGGCAGTCATGTCTCATTTGGCCTCCATACATATCAAAGAATCACTTGCAGCATCTGCTAGCGATATGCTTATGCAGACTTCCCTCGTCCAGAGCCATTTGGACAGCACGTCGTCAGCGATCAGTCTGTGCAGATCCTTGGTCCAGACGCATGTCCCTACACCACCAGACAGCGAGACTGACGAGGAAACCCTTTTCACACAGCTGGATAACATCATCTCCAGCATCAGAAGTGCTCGCGTCGTGGTCAACAAGACGCATCGCAACATCACTGATCTGCAATCACGTTCGCTTGCATTGAGTCCCTCTAACTTAGAGCTTCTCATCTCCGCAGAGAGTCTGACGTCCAAGCTCGCTGTCTTTGGACGTCGCGCCGGCGAAAAAGTCCAGAGCCTGTTCGGCGAGGAAGGCCGTGAAGATACAATCACCCTGGGTGAAACCGAGCTTCTCTTGACCCGTCTGTCCGCAAGCATCTTTGGCAGTGGCGCAGCGGAGTCAGCACCATTCGAGTCTCTGTCTACCTACCTTACCTCGCTGACCATTCAACTCAACGAGCTCAGCGACATCTCAGCCAATCTCGAGAACACCCAGGAGTTTGAACGCCCGGCCGAGCCATGGGTGATCCGTAGTTCCACTCTCCGCTCCACCAAGCTCACCTCCATCGACACCGAAGCCGAAGTCGTCCGCCTCACAGAAGTTGTCCGCGAACGCTCCCTTCTCGTCCGTTCCAAAGAACAAGAACTGGAGGAACAGAGCGTGCGTATCGAAATGCTCGAGGCTCGCATGGCCGAAGCCACGAAACGATCATCCGCCCTCGCCGACCTCGAAACTTCCATCACCGCTCTCCAAAAGGAAAAGAGCATCCATCAGACTGCTCTTACTGAAGCCGAAAACAAAGTCACCAGACTCAGGAGAGAACGAGATGAGTGGAGAAAATCGGCAGAAGATAATAAACCAGATGTCAACGCTACTAACAACGTCGCCACCGAGATGGGAGGAGCAAGTAAGATGGAGCTTGATAGAGCCAACCTCCGCATTACAAGCCTAGAGTCAGCAATCCGCTATCTTCAGACCCACTCTGCTGCTTCCACGACCGCCACTGCCACCAGATCTTCAGATCTGGACTGGCTAGAGACACCACTTCTCCCTCCTCTATCCAAGCATCAGCAACGCCAGAAGACACTTCACGCAGAAGGCAAGACCGCATTCAGCGAATTGTTGAAACTGGTCACCGAGGCCAGACCTGTGTCTCTCGGCAATGCACCAGCGAACAGACTTGCTTGGAGACCTGCTGCACAGACAGCCAAGTACACTGCTCAAAAGAAGAAGGAAGATTGGGCAACATGGCGGGATTGGGAGAGAGATATTCTTGATCGTGTTGAGGGTAAATCTGGCAAGAAAATCAGCAGGTCATCGAAGGATCAGGATTATGTTGGCAGTGGAGATGCTGTTGTCATTGTGGGGGAGGACAACATGTAAGATCACTAAAGAATCGAAGAAATGTTCTTGTCAAATTTGTAAAGCGGTGTGTTTCTTGCGTGCTTCTTGCTCTCTGTGTGACCCCTCGCCTTATGGAGAACGAAGCTCTTTAACTCAATACGGCTAACTTTCGTCCCGTCACGTGTCATGCTCGCTCGTGGAAAGTTATACTGTAATGTGAATAAATTATGCACGATGTCATCTTTCTCCTGAAGGCGCTGTCGTCTCTATATAGCTAATGCTGGTCTCTGTCCTGGTATCTGTATAGATCCATGGACCTCATGACATACCTCAGAACACTGTCAAGAGTCCTTGGATCTTGTTGTCACGAAGAAAACATTGTGCTATGAAGAGCTGAATTTCAGACCCGAAAGCATGCAAATAGCCCCGTACACATCCATTTTCTGTAACATGTATGTTCTATGTGACCAGGAATGAAGAATTCTGCAAAAGTCGGTTGGTTTGGGGCAGAATGTTTGATCAAATTCGGAGGAGGAATTCTGGTATGCGCGTCGAGCTGCGGAGACACCTCAAACCGATTGAGATCAAATCGAAGATCTTACTGACCATACGAACCTGTTACAGACAAGGTGGCCATTGCTTTTACGAGAGCCACACACTTACTTGGACAACTTAAGCTCACTCGCGCGAAGCTATCAGCAGATATGTAAGCGTTTCATAATAGTGGACTGGAATCTATCCTCCGATGGAAGACCCCTGTGCTCGCTGGGCATTATTCGATCATAAACAGAATTATGCGCATCAACAATGCTGGCAAGGAGAGCATTTTGGTTTGGCAACACAGCTTTAGAAATTGACGTCAGCGGTAAAGAGGGGCAGGGCACTGTTTGTTACCAAGAAATCTCCCAGGCACCAACAAACATGCAACGACCAACACTCAGACTTTTACGCACACATCTACTACGCACCAAAACTTCAAGATCAATCTTCAGGTCACCAGCACAAATAAAGATTTACTTCCCTCAACGAGGTCTATCACAAACCACACGAATCAACATGTCATCCGATCAGGAATACGCCAACTTTTTGGAAAAGGCCAACCAAGATACCGGCAGCAGCAGCAACGAAGTCAAGAGCAGCGGATTCGCGCAAACGAAAGCAGTGGATTCCGCTGTCCCAGCACCGCTGAAAGATGTGGATGCTTTCTATCAAAGCGACACCGATGAGCCCTTTGAGCCTGTTGCGCTGAAGTATGGCAAGAAGGATTCCATCAGTCAAGGTCAATTTATTCGAAGAGGATTTATCAAAGCAGAAGCTGATGTACAACAGACAAATTCGCTGATCTGATCAACCATTCTGGAGAGGTGGAAGAGATCAGTATCAAGGACTGGAATGTCAAGAACGTCTATGCTGAGGTCGTTGAGGCTGTCAAGAAGGCTGGTAGTGGCAAAGCAGATGTGCAGGTCTTCCGTGTCGCTCATGGCAGCACTCGTTACGAATACTACATTGTCACTCTCAATGATGAGGGCGTCGTTGTCGGTGTCAAGGCCAAGGCTGTTGAGAGCTAGAGTTTGGCTATTTGGCTTCTTCAACATCTTTTCTGTTTCCTGCCTATTTCTGCGTAGGTAATTTTGATACCCATATCCAATCCGCTTCATCATAAAATGAGAGTGCCAAACGTCCGATATGATATTCAGATTTACTGATGTACAAGTCTCACACAAAGCACACTAGCCGCAGCAGCACTTCCACCCAATCCAACCATCTTCAATCCCTCCACAATTCTACACCCCCACCTTCTCTCTCCTAGAACAGCAGTCTTTCCCACTCCGAACCCGAAAAGTGTGAAGACCATGACCACCACCGAACACACCAAAGCAACACCCCCATCCTCAATAAACACATACGGCAACAGCGGAATCAACCCTCCAAAGAAATAGCCAAAAGCAATGCATAAAGCACTGGTGTACAGACGAGGTGAGACATCCGCGGATTCGAAGCGGTGGTGGTGTTCAAGTAGAAAGTTGATAGTCTTGTCGTGAGCGGAAGTGATTTCGGTGGCTACTGCGTCGAGCAGAGAGGCAGAAACATAGCATTCTAATGTTGATATCACCGCTGCTCTGGCTTCTGCTGGTGATGTATAGACCATTGCGATGGTACTTGCTTTTGTCGTAGCTGCTGATTGTCTGTTGCACATCAGTACAATAACTTCGATATTTCCAGATGTTAAAACACTTACGCTTCACCACTAGCTCCTAGATCTGTCACAGAAATTAGCATGCAACTTCCTCATGCCCTTGCAAACACCAAAAACTTACAACCACCGATCCCCATACTTATACTCCCAGCCATCAACTCAGCCAATCCCGCAAATACCACAATCTTTGTATCTCCCAGTGCAGCTAGTCCGGCGGTGAGAGCAAATGGAACGGTCAAGCCATCGCTCAGACCTAATGTCAAATCTGAAATTGTGCGAGGGTCGATTCTCTGATGCCATTTTGAGGGTTTTGAATAGGCAGTGGTGAACTCAGAAGGTGATTGTTTTTCTGAGTCACTACGACTAGACGTTGGGAGGGGTGAGTATGTGCCGGATGTATCGCTTCGCAGAAAAGAAGTTATAGAGCTAAGTGCCATGTTTGGTGTCGAATATGTTATTTGTATTTGAGGATGAGCTGGCCGGTGAGTTCGGGAGTAATATTTGTGTGAGTGGGCGGTAGGTAGAGAGGGAGGGAAAGAAACGTGAATGAACGGGTGCTGGGGCGAGCTACAAGCATATATGCTCGAGTACTACCCACGTGGTGGCTATCAAGCGGCACACTTTCTCTGTATCCCCCGTCCCCGCAAGATCAAGAAAGGCAGAATTGTGACGCGATAGGCATAGTCACACCAATTGAATGGTAGGACAGGAGCTCTAATCTCATAGAGCAAAAATCCTGGATGACTGAAGGTTTTAGAAGTTTAGAAAGATACGAAGAACGGAGGATTTAAGATGGAAGCAAGACAGACATATACAGGAAAGATACCATCACAAGGCTCAATAGTTTGTGGGATCTGAAGCCCACAGTAAGGCAGACTGATTTTCGATCTCTCATTGGAAACGACCCTGAAATAGAAAACGACTGTGCCTTTTCACAGCTTCGTCAACAGCAGTCTTCATTGCTGGAGTCTCTCTGCTTTTGTTCCCAACTGCTTTACTTCTGAATTTTTGTTCATGAAAGGCTTAATGGACTGTCTTCCGCAAAAGCATCAACCTCTAGTTGGCCCAGCCCTGGGGAGGGTACATGCCATCAGGGATCTGTACAGTGTTCTGATAGTAGGTCTGATTTTGAAGTGATTCGTCACCCCAAGTACGCACAATTCTGCCAAGAACCTTGCGGCCGTTTCTGACAAGCTTGGTGTTGGGAGGAGGAAGAGTGACAACTTGTCTGTCAGAGTTGAAAAGACCAGCGAAAGAAGTGTTGAAGAAGTGTGTAGGGTTGGCACTGGTAGCTGCATCCCATGCAGTGTTGGTGTCGCCAGTCTGGTCGGCAACGACAGAGAAAGTATTGGCGCCAACGTCCCAACGACCAAGGGTGTGCAGGTTCCAGTTGGCCTCGACTGTGCTGATCTCGGAGTAGTGATTGTAGTATTGAGGGTCAGTTGTACCAATGAGCTTCTTCGGAACTGCGTCGCCAAGCAGCATGCCCAAAACGCGATTTGATGAAGTATATGTATGATTCTCATCGAAGGTGACCAGGATGAGTGTGTTGGCCATGAAATGATGATGCTTCTCATCTAGCAACGGCTCCAAGAAGCTACGAGTCCAGTTACCAGCAAAGGTCACAGAGGTGTCATGTCCATCATTTTGCATACTAGTAGTCAAAAGTCAGAAATCACGGTTGTGTCTGGAGGAAGAAGAGGAAGAAGAAGCGTTTGCTTGAGCATTTCGTACCTAGGAGTGATGAACATCCATTGCGGCAGCTTCTTGGCTTCAAGGTCGCTGTAGAATTGGGTCAAGTTCTTGTTCTTGGCCAGTCTTTCCTCGCTGGTGTTTGCATCGTAAATGATAGCGGGGTTGTGTTTTCGGACGTAGTCATTAGCTTTGGTTTGTTGATTGATCCAGGCCTTGCCTTCGAATCCAGAGTAGGGCATATCTTCCTGGTATTGTGACCAGGAAATACCTTTGTCCTCGAGAAGGTCGATAATAGACGAGACATTTCCGGGTAAGTTGTTTACATTGTCATTGTCCATGCCAAAGTTGTCACCGCCAATGGCAGCCACATAGTTGGGCTCACTGGGATGGGTGACACCAAAGTAATTGCTGAGTGTGATACCCTTCTTGGCTAACCATACAAGATTTGGGTCACTGGCGGCTTTGTCGTAGTCGGTGTTCTCGAGCCAGATGACAACGAAACGATCGAACGCCTTGCCCTTGACATTGGAGGTTGGGGAGAGTGTCAGGGCGGAAGCTCTAGCAGCAGCGACATCTGCTGCAGCAGTCGCAGTCAAGTTGACAGCGACAGCCTGGCTGGAAAGAGCCAGCGCAGACAAAACGAGAGTAGAATAATGCATCGCAGATCAAACGAATGGTGTTGTACTGATCTTCGATAGGAATGAGGGCGGGCAAATACAACCTTTATCATCTAGCATATTGCACTCTGCCTCTGCCGTCGCCGCAAGCACATACCGCCATTCGGGAGATAATCGACCTTCCTAGAATACTCGTAGCTAGGTGGCGGACGATTGGGAAGAGCTTGTGTCCATGAACCCTACACACGTGGGACCTAGCTGTACAGGACGGCATGTAATAGCCGCGCCCTCATTGGCACGGCGGAGTCTGGTGTCAATCTCCTGCCTTAGCAAGAAAACAAACATGTCGGTTGGAAGTTCAAGCTCCACTATCGAGCATGTAGAAGGTTGTTCAGCAAAAATCCGAGGCGGGTGGAGGAAGCACATGTCACGAACAAACAGCCGTGATTGGCCGCTCCGACGCGTTTTGTTTCTCCGTCCACCTTCCCTTCACGAATCACGACCACATTCTACGGATATTCGGCGCGCGCACCTTCCTGAATAACAAGCATTGCCGTGATTTTCTAGGCGTGTCTTGATATGAATTGGCTCCCGCCCGCCGCCGCGGCATCAGCCTGCAGGCCAGCTAGCAAAGACGTTCGAGAAGTTGTCGCGTTTTCGACCCGCGCCACATGATCAGATCATGTTGAGTAGAAGGCAAGAGCATTGAAGATCGCCGCAGGATACTTTTGTATTCGCTCGAATTTTTGCAATTGCTGTCTTCATACTCTGCTCAGTTTCTCCTCTCCTTGACTGGGCAAGATTGAGGCTGCCAATCGCCGAGCGTACAACATGACGGCAACGGACGAGGAATTCGCTATGAGCGAGACTTCCGACCATTGGCTCGACAATGATTCTCAGAGTCGAATTCTGCTTGATGAAGAGAAAGCTCGCACGGATGTCGGCTCACAGCCACGTTCATTCAGATGGTGGCAGTTCGCACTGCTGTTTCTAATATCAGTCTTGTTTCTTGTGCCATTTGTAGTCAATCTCGCGCCCAAGGGCTCATCGTGGAGCGAGTTTGTGACAGATGGTTCGCGACAATCAGCTGCGAGCACTGAGTCGTCTCAACCTGAGGAACCCGATTTGGCGACTGCAGATCGGACAAAAGGCGCTACACCATCGCCTGAAGATGAATATCTGCTTGATCCTGCCTGGGATCTCCAGGCTGCCCCCACTACGAGAGAGTACAATTGGACTCTCACGGAGACGGAACTGAATCCAGATGGCGTATGGAGACCGATGCTGCTCATCAACAACCAGTTTCCCGGTCCCCTGATAGAGGTCAACGAGTACGACACAATTCGGGTCACCGTCAACAACCTAATGAGCAACTCGACATCTATACATTGGCACGGGATCTATCAGAACGGCACAAACTCTATGGACGGGACCGTTGGTGTCACGCAGTGTCCAATTGCCCCAAATCACAGCTTCACCTATGAATTTGTGGTGAAAGGGCAGAGTGGTAGTTACTGGTACCATGCGCACCAAGGTCTTCAGACTTCGGATGGCCTGGTAGGTCCATTAATAATCCACTCAAGAGACGAGAAGAAACTGCAGCAAATTCAATACGCCAGCGACCGCGTCATCATGCTATCAGACCATTATCACGATTTGTCTGGAGCACTCGCTAGGAAATATCTCGCCCCAGATATGGAGAATGCAGAGCCCGTGCCGGATGGAGCTCTCATGAATGGTCGTGCTATCCGTAATTGCGACAACCTGCCTCATCGGAGATGCGACAACACCACAAGCAATGTCGGCCTACCCACCTTCGACCTCGAGCCGAAAAGACATCACAGATTGCGCATAATAAACGTTGGTGCTTTTGCCGAGTTTCAATTCCAAATCGACGAGCATGAGCTGGCAGTCACAGAAGTTGATGGTACTGACGTCCGACCAATCAGCTATCATCGCCTCAATATCAACCCAGCTCAGCGCTATAGTGTGATTGTTCACACCAAAAGCAAGGAAAAAACCAACTTCAGAGTGAGAGCTCGGATGATTACTCACTGTTTTGCTGAAAAGAACCCATATATGGTAGCAGCGGTTGAAGGCGTTATGCGTCATAGCAGCATCCCTAATCACGAGTTGGCCACTGAACTTCCGGAGACTATCGATTGGGACGAGGCTATCGGCCTTGAATGCAAGGATTTGAACACCACAGAGTTGGCGCCTGTGCAAGTCATTGCAGCACCCGCAAAGCCAGATTCACTTGTCTACCTACGTTCCAATTTCGAGATCGGCGCCTACAGGCTCTCTAGAGGCAAGTTCAATACGAGTAGCTGGCACGCGGATGTTCAAAATCCTACATTGTTCCGAGCTATCGATGGTTTGCAGGCAAGCAACACGTCCTTCGATGAAGCGCAAAGCGACAGGTCAGTGTTCGTCAACGACCGGGCATTCTATCAGCCCACGGAGCTCGTTGTTCAGTCCTCAGGCATAAAGACCATCGACATCTTGATCTCCAACTTTGATGATGGTAATCACCCGTACCACCTTCATGGATACAAGTTCTGGGTACTTGCTCAAGGCCACGGATACCCTCCAAGAAAGTCACTTGATGGTCCTATGGATCTGGACAATCTCTCGCCGCTATATGATTCGCTTGACTTATCGAATCCTCTGCGTCGTGATACGGCTAGTATTGAAGCGTTCGGCTGGGCCCTGATTCGCTTCGTGGCCGACAGTGCAGGTGCTTGGGCCTTCCATTGTCACACATGGCATACGGAAGCTGGTCTTCTAATGCAGTTCCTCACGCGCACTGATCTCCTGGTTGATAGCGAGATTTCAGAGGCTCATCGGGGACTCTGCATGGCAGATAGACTTGATCTGGAAAGAGGCATGGGCCCAAAGGATGAAATATATTACGATGAAGCATGATCGCTGTATTGAAGATATCGTGATCGTCTCGATCCCTCCTCGGGCCCCTAACCTGTGCTAAGATTTGTTTTCCGCAATATTCTTGGGGTCGTTTTTGGGCCATAAAGAGATGCAGAATCATATCATGATTGGAGTCGCGTCCAGCGAGAGGGTCAAATGGAGGCCCAGAAACATTTCAAAGCTCAATTGCTTGGATTCAAAGCAAAGTCTTCCACGCCCGAATGTCATCGCTTCGCATGATGATTGAGGAAACTCGACTCAACGACTAGTGGGGAGTTGTGTTTGGCTCCAATCTGAACTCGCAAAAGGATTCTGGGTCAATAGTCTGCGACAAAGATGAGGATCAATTTGTATTTGGAAGACTGAGCTTCGGTTCCACTTGTCACCATTTAGATATCCACGAGATATCGACCTGCCTCGAAGACAATCATTTCCACGTTCATTGGACTATCTGGACGTCTATCAATGCGGCTATGCACACTCGTCTCGCTTCTGCAGCTATTAACAGTTAAATCGGCATGGCATAACGGACCCCCGTGGGCGATCATCCTCACACGAGCGCCGCCAACACCTTCCGCTGCTGCCAAGGCATCTTGGCATACCAATCATTTCGCGACTTGGCAATTTGTCCCTTGTTGACCTTCTTCTTTGGGTCGTGCATCCTACCTCACCGTGTAACGAGAAGGTGGGTCGAAGGTCTTGGGTCGCGTGTGCTCCTTGTCTTGGCTGCTCATGCCTGAGTACATGTGTACAGCCGCCACCATCGAATATTCGCTATCTCTTGGCTTTTGGCACCATTGTCAACCGCTTCTGATAGCAATCCAACAGGTCTGTATTGTACAGGTGATTGACCCGCGGCTCGACAATATAAAGTTTTGAGGAATGCTGCATATTTCATTTCCCCTCTTCTCTCCGTAGGTATATAACGAGTTGTATCTTCATACCTGTTCGAAGACTCTCGCTTCTCCTTGTTCGTTGTTTCATCCACTTATTCCAAGGTGCATTCCACCTGAGAACATTCCCAACAATGAGCAACACCGTCCTTGACGCCAACGAGCTCGCCAAAGCTCATGTCCCGGAGGCATCAATGCAAGGCACTGCCTTCGAGAGAAATGCTGGCCGTGGATCAATGGACGTCGGCAAAGCTGAGCCTCTCTACGAAGTGAGGACTCCGGAAACCGAAGTATACGACGACCTTCCTACCGAAGAAGACCTTAAGACTCTTCGTCGTGTATCGGGAAAGATTAATTGGGCTGCTTATACAGGTAAAAAAGCAATTTTCTTCTACGCAAAGCGCATGCGTTTCTATTTTAACGTTTTTAATTATCGATAATAACAAAAAACAACGCAGTCGCATTTGCAGAGCTGGCCGAGCGATTCTCATACTACGGAAGTTCTATCTTATACACCAACTTCGTACAATGGCCACTTCCTGAGGGATCTCGAACTGGCGCTGGTGGTCTCAACGGTCAGCCCGGTGCATTGGGCATGGGTCAAAGTGCTGCACAGGGTATCTCCCTGTTCAACCAATTCTTCGCGTAAGTTTAAGACGTCCCAAATTCTGTTGTCAGCTATGGGACAAGGGAAGAGAGAAACCGCTGCTAAAAGTTCGCCAGCTACTTCATGCCATTGATTGGTGGTTATGTTGCTGACGCTCACCTTGGACGTTACAAGACGATCCACATTGCCATCGTTATTGGTATCGTGGCTCACATTATCCTCGTCGCTGCCTCTGCGCCCGATGTCATCATTCACAAGACGAGTGCGACGGCCGCTTTCATCATTGGTCTTTTGACCTTGTGTGTCGGTACTGGTTTCTTCAAGGCCAACATTTCTCCTCTGCTTGCAGAACAGAATACTGACCGCCGCATGCGTGTCGAGACGCTCCCAACGGGCGAGAGAGTGTTGGTTGACCCTTCTGTGACCAATTCCAGAATTTTCTTGGTGAGTCGCCTCTACCGGACTCTCAAGATCGTTCAACTAACTTGAACTCGTACTTTTATTTTGCTGTCAACATCGGCTCGTTGACTGGTCAGATCTCCATGGTGTAAGTAAGAAAGGGTGCAGGCACCGGAGATGAAATCCGACCTCGAGGCCCAGATCTCAGCCGCCACTTTCCAAAAGGCTGCATTCATGCTGACTCCACCCTTCACAGATACGTCGAGAAATTTGTTGGCTTTTGGCTCGCATTCCTCCTGCCAACTGTCTTGTTCGTCGCTGCTCCAGTCGTTTTGTTCTTCAATCGCAAGAACTACATTTTGAGCCCACCTACTGGCTCTATTCTGTCCAAATTCTTCCACATGCTCAAATTCTCCTGGAAGAACAAGCAAGGCTCATTCAAGTGGGATGTTGCAAAGCCTTCGAACGTCCCTGTGGAGCAGCGCCCGGTCTGGATGACATATGATGATGCCTGGGTGGACGAAGTCAAGCGTGGTCTCAGTGCTTGCAAGGTCTTCCTTTTCCTGCCTCTCTTCTTGTAAGTCTTATCCTTGTCAGCGTATTAAGGCTTCAGCTGGCGGGTGGTGGCTCCCAAAATCGTTCCTGCAAAGTGGTGGTGCTAGGTTTTGGTTTATCTAAATTTTCACCAGCTCAACCCAATCCCCTATGCCTTCATTATACTGACTTTAAACCAGCTTAGCGTACAACCAAATGACAGGCAACCTGACTTCCCAGGCCGCTGTATTGCAACTTGGAGGTAATTATGAGTCCTGGTGGTGTTTTTGGCGTTTGGGGGTCGAAAATGCTAATTTTGCTCTCCACTTGCAGGTGTACCCAACGATATCATCCAAAATCTTAACCCTATTTCGATTGTCATCATGATCCCCATCCTCGACCACGTCATGTTAGTATTCGATCGTGAAGTGTTCTTTCATTCGCGAATGCTGACCCCTTTTCAGCTACCCGGGATTCCGCAAGATAGGCTTTGCATTTACCCCCATCAAGAGAATGACAGTCGGATTCTTCTTCGCTGCCGCATCGATGTACGTCACTTACCATTTCATGAGCTTTTCCGGAGTGGCGTTTCGGTCTTGTTTGAGAAACTACTTTTGTCCGAAAAAAAACCTTTCTCCAGAACAGACTCACACCCTGGAAGCTCATGGCGTGCCTCCCAGTCCTACTAACCAAAATAAATGCTGACCATCTTCTCTTCAGGGTCGCTGCTGCTGTCATGCAACACTATATCTACGTCAAGTCCCCTTGTGGTAAATCGGCTAGTGATCCAGATTGCATCAAAGAATTTGGAAAGGCCGATATTAGTGTCTGGGCTCAGGTTCTTCCCTACATCTTCATCGGTAAGTAAGCTGAAGGTACAAGCTCAATAAGCCAGTTCTGCATGTTTGGCCAGTTGATGAGACAGCGTCAAGGACGTTGTTTCATTAATGTCAACTCGATGTGTGAGCCGGCTCGCCGAACAAGTATCGGAATCCCCATTCAAAGAGCTTTGCTAATTGTGACTTCATCTCAAGGCATCGCAGAGATTTTCACAAACGGTAAGGATAATCACGGACCCGAGAAGCCAGAGACGAAAGAGAATATCGTTTTATTTTGGCAAATTTTCTGTCCAGCATGCTAACCTTATCCCAGTAACCTCCCTGGAATACGCATACGCCAAGGCACCCGCCAATATGAAGTCCATGGTCATGTCTATCAACCTCTTCATGAGTGCCTTCGCCTCTGCTATCGGACAGGCGTTCACTCCGCTTTCTGAGGATCCTCTTCTTGTCTGGAACTATACCATCATCACTATCCTTGCTTTCCTTGGTGGTGTAGGATTCTGGTTCTGCTTCCGTGACCTGGACGCAAATGAAGACAAGCTGAACATGCTGGAAAGGAGTAACATGCAAGGCAAAAACACTGTCGTCGAGCCGAAGGACCCTGAAGCACAAGTTCAGCACGTTCACGAGCAGAAAAACTGAGATGGACTTCTGTCCTTCAAACAGACTCTACCTCGACGCGTTATGAACTAGATTCAGTTGATGCCTATCACTGGTCGTTGTTCATAATCACCACTATATATCTTCAAGTACTCTCGTTTAACAACTATACTAGGGATCTTCTTCCACTATACGCATAATGTTCCAGTCCTAAGGCCAAATTGATCTCGATGTTCTATCCACACTCGAGTATAATAATGCCGAGGGTATATGGTGTAGCAACCGACGTCAATAGGATTTCAACGCACTACGTATGGAACTTTCAGGGTCCCGACAGAGGAAAGAACACAGCCATTAGCTCTCATATACAGACTGTTTCCACGTCCGACGGCTAGCGTGGGAGTCAACTTTCTTGCATAGCAGGGGCATTCAGCCGATGACAATGCTTACCAAGGTCGATATAAGCAGTGTTCAAAGCTCACACTAACCGTCAGATGCAGCAGCAGTCTGTACAATCCTAAAACAATCGTGCGGTTCTACGACCTCTCCAGACATACAGGAGATACGGGATGAAATGTGCCCGTAGAGAATTGCTATAGACTTCGTTTCATCCTTCTGCAAGCCATGCTGACACAACCCCGCGAGTCTGACCGGTTGTCCCAGCCATTCCCCCCACGAAGTCATTCCAGACTTCCTGCAGCTTACACTCGACCAATCGATTCTCCGCTATTTGGAATTTGTGTTCTACGATGCGCGACCGGTCAACATCAGGCGTGCAATAAGGATGACAGGAACAGAGTCTAGACCACTAATCATAAAAGGTGGCAAAATCTATATAACTTTGCGTATCCAACATGGGATTTCTTTTCTGTTTTTCAAAACACAACATTTGTCGAGCAAACCGAGAATCTTCTCTCGAATAACCGATATGACCAAGTGGGACGACCTGCTGGTTAATAATGGAGCACGAATTCACCAAGGTCATGGACGCAGACTAGCTTCCGTGCCTACCGGTGATCGCGAGATTGACAAGGAAGGAGGTGTCCGTACAAGACCCATGAAAGTCATTCTTGCCAGCATGTCAAGAACTGGCACTGTTTGTAAGCTACCATATTGTCCATCCTCCCGAGCCATGAAGCTATCGCGCCGGTATCAATAGAGATACACGATGGCTTCCGAGCAGGAACCACTTCTAAAAGTAGCGTGCTCGGCTGCTTCTTCTGGAGTGTTCTGCAGACTTCAAAAATATCGTGGATATAACCTTCAGGATGTGCGAATTACAAACTGCTACTTTGAGAGGGAGATAATCGAAAACATATCGCTAATGAGACAAGCGATGTACACCGCATTCCAGAAACTGGATCTTCATCCATACCATATGGGTATGACATAATGATGATATCGCCACAGTCACCGCTGATAAATTCGTAGTCGAGGCCATAAAAATGCCGGCCAGAGATCTTGCCATAGCAGTCGAAGCTATAGACGCTCGTAACACTGAGAGGGCTTATGGCATAGCTGAATTCAACAAATGGATAGGAGATTACGATGTAAGCTTATCGCAGTCTACGGGAATCACCAGCTAACAAGGATAGTCTGTCTGCGATACTCCCATGAACTTGCTGGTCAAAGAGCTTATCGAAGCGTACCCAGAAGCCAAAGTCATACTCACGACTCGCGATCCTGCTAAATGGCGCAAGTCAATTGAGAACTCCATCCTCATCATCGACAAATGGAGAGTCTGGGGATATCTGCCGCTCATCAGTCCCGATTGTGCGGCTTTCATCAAGATGATGCACAAGATGGACGAAGTCATGGATGGCTACAGTATCGCTGCTCTCAACCGTCATAATGCCGGCATTCGAGAAGTTGTGCCCAAGGAAAAATTGCTTGAGTTTACGTTGGGTGAGGATGGATGGAAGGAGCTCTGCGAATTCATCGAGCTACCGCAGCCGGAAGGCGAGTTTCCGAATGTGAACGATGGGAAGCTGTTTGCGACGATGCATGTTGTGCTGATCAACATCTGGGTTATAAAGGCACTGAAGGATGCAGCAGTCCGCGTAGCTCCTTGGGCAATTCTGCTTGGGTCGATGTGGTTTGTCAAGAGGCTTGGTTACTTCTAGCAAGAACAGAGCTGATCACTTTCTGAAACACCCATCTCTTGATAGCATTATCAACCATCTGACCGTCCACTTTGAACAATAACCTCATTAGCCCAGCCGGCTGTCTGCACCAAACGTCTCGGGTTCGATTCGGCTCATTGCTAACATTCTTTCGCAGCTTCAATCTTCCCAATCGCTTCACTTCAAATCCTTTCCAATTCACTTGCACGTCTCACCCTTCACAGTGTTGTCCAAACCGCTGTTGGGCTTCGGTCCTCAGCATCTCTCTAACATCCGCTGTTGGGCTTCGGTCCTCAGCATCTCGCTCGTAAGTACCCTCCCCTCTTCCTCAATCTAAGATGTTTGGTGTGGTTATTCTTTTTGGAAGTATGTTCGGCATTATGGTCGACATTAATTGAACCAATCAAGTTGGTTTTGTGAATACTTTTATCACAATAGCTTCTTGGTTATGTGCAGGAAAACCTCAATGCCGGTCTTGGACAAGAGGTCATAGTCGTGAGAACATGTGAGGTGTATATTTGAGTTGAAGGCTGATCCCCAGTCCAATGAAGAACTCCTTCAACATCTGTCAGAATGCAGGAACCGATTCATTATATCGAGCAGTCCGCAGAGAGCTTGGAACTCATCGACTCTTCTTGAAAGTCCTGGTCACGTTCGTAGTCTGCATGCAATTGAACCTTGATCTCTCTATACCCATCACAAGCAGAGGATGACATGCACTTGCCTCTAACAACCGTTGCAGTAGGAAGCGTTTCTGTCAAAAGGCAAGATTCAAATCACTGTAGTCCGGAAAGCTCCGTATTGATCATCTTTCTTTGGACGTTTCAGCCATATTCAATAACTTCGTGCATCTCTACCGTGACTTCTCCATGCCTCTGGTGAGCAGAGAGAAGAAGATTCATTCATCTCCGACAGTCAGTACAATAAAAAGTATAGCTGAAGAAACGCAAAAGCCAATTCACAAATCACGCGTATCCAGAGAGAGCACTGAAATTGTCAACTTCATCAGCTCTCGTTGGACATTCTGGAAAAGGCGAAAAACTTCTTGCACTCCCGCGGAGGATGAATTAAGGCAGAATGGGTGCTGGGAAGGTCTGATCCTTGCTCTCCACTGTCTTCCTTACTTGTCTCCAAGAGTGTCAGGGGAGCTCAAGATAATCGCACAAGTCTTCGGAGCAATAGTCGACGTCGTACTCGGAACAGCAACCATAGCGATCATCAATGTCGTCGTGATAGCCTGCATGAGCTGCCAAGGAGGTTAGTAACAATATCCGTGCCCAACGTCATGCCGTTCTTCCCTTCACACACGAGCGAGATTCTCTTCTTCAAATCGGCAGCCATCATTTGCAATTCTCGCAGATGTTATGCTTTCCGGCGACGGTGCCCATTGCTCCGTTCCATCTGGTTGTTTCACGGCCTAAACATCATTGGCTTATGTTACAGGTTGTGCTGCGCAATGTGTTACCTTTTCGGTGACCTGTTTGATCTCGTGTCGCGTGTCGTGTGAACGACATGCCAAACATGGCGGCAGAGATTGGCGCGTGTAAAGGTTGAAGTGGCAGTACGCATTTTGTGACTGTGATGATCAAAGCGCAAGCGAGGAGACTGATTTATACGAAGCTTGTATGATTGTGCTCGACCAGCCTGGAGAAGGCGCGAATGCACAGTTCAGCGCCAAGGCGAAATCACCAGCAGACGTTCGTTGCGCAGCGACGGAGCAATATAACCAATCAAGCATCGTCCCCATTCAAAACAGCGCAGAACACTCGACGAAGACACACAGAACCGACACAACCCAGTAAACCACATCAACATCACACTTCGCACTTGCAATCATGGCTTCCTTGCATGGGATCAATTGCTTGGTCGCTCGGGGCTGAACTACACCCTTGCTGCCATCAAGCCTAGAACAGAATGGAAGCAAGGTACTTCCACGACCGCAAAGGCCAAACCCAAGCCTTTGTCAATGCAGGACCGTCTTCTCATCGACAATTGGCAGGGCCTTAGCAAGGAAGACCTTCTCGCGCTCCCAGACTTTCTTCCTGCTGGCGTCCGCGACTGCCCAAGGGTTTACCTGGTTAAGCCCCGTCAAACAAACACTGGCAAGAAGAACTCGACCTCCAGGGCAAATGAGAAGGTACGCCGCGCAAAGCGACCTCGAGACACAGAAGACAGCGTCCAACGTCGCCCATCGAATCCAGCTTCTACCTACGCGACACCTCAAACAGTGACATAGGAGCTCTGAACCTACTCTGGCAACTGATGACTTTCAGAGTCGAGTCCGTCTCAACCATAACTACACCCATGACCTCGGTCACATCCAAATACTGCACGGTCTCGGCCACAGTTCTTTTCCTCCAAAAATTGCATTGGCCAAAGGCCTCGGTTTCTTTCCTGTCGTAACTGCATTGGCTCCGGCCTCAGTTCTCTCCACACCAACACCAACTGCATTGGCCTCAGCCTCAGTTTCAGTCTTCTTCATACCAACCCAGCTGCATTGGCTTCGGCCTCAGTCTTGAAAATGTTCACCATCAAACCAATGTGCCAGACCAAATCCGCCTTGTTGCAGAATCTATTTTCGGTGCGCGATTGTGCGCAACTTCTTGTTACTGTATCTGTCTACCCCGGTCCTTCGATTGTGCTGTCAGAATACACGAAGTTATTAGATTGATGCAGATGGCTACGGAAACTAACCACTTCATGTGCTCTCATTAAACATTCTCCTCGGTCAAAGAGCAATCGTGCATCTTGGACGATGCGTGTGTGAGACTTTTGCAAGAAGAGAAGGGATTATTCAAAAGCTCGATGTGGTAGAGATCATTGATGATGACACTCCCTCACCCAAATTCGGATCGCTGTGTGTTTATCAAAAGGCACGAAGTGTTTGAGAGCATTTTGAAAGTCCGGTGAGAGTGAGAAACAGGGACACTCTCTGTGGAAGGAGTCCTTATTTCCAAAAGCTTCTTGCATTTTGACAGTTGAAAGTGAAACCGTCTGGCAGCCTGGGAGCCTCAGCTACTCTCCTCAATTTCCATATAGCCACTGTCCAACTCAGCTTCGCAGTCATATTGGTTCGCTAAGTACAAATATCATCATCACCACCCTTGATCTTGCCTTCTGAAATGTGCCACGTCGTCATTATTCTTCAACTGTGACTCATGTGGTTAGTATACAGACTCGACTTGATGATAGCTCCTGACCGACGCTGCGGTAATCATCAAATACTCTAACACGGAGGTTCTTCCGGGACAACCCAAGCACAGTCGTCCCTACGCGCACGATCGCGAGACAATTAACACGCTAACAACCAACACGAAATGCAATAGATAGAAACTTCCGCAGCAACAACAACAACAACAAACCAAGACAAAGCACAATACATCGCGAACACTGAACCATTTCTCCAAACAGACACAATGAATCTTCAGTCGCAAGTAATCGCACCTGCCAGACCTGCACTTTGTCCAAGATGGGCACTTGGTCTTTGCCCCTACGGACACCACTGCCACCTCGATCATCCCAACAATCTAGATCCGACAATGCCAAAGGAAGTTGATTACAAGGTCTCCAACGAGCTGGGTGAGGCTTGCACAAGATGTTTGCAAGGAGCAATCAAGGTACGCAGCATCCTGCTCACTTTCTTGCATTTATTGATGCTGACATGGATGCAGTGTGACAAGCAGGGACGCGATTCTGGATCCGATGACCCTTGCTCAGAATGCCGTTGGTTTGGTGGAGCCATCTGCAACTGCACTCTCCTCATGACTAGCTCATACAACGATGCATTGTGGCGCGGTATGATGAACAGACGCGACTCTGACTTTGACCTCGCGCAGCCCAGAGACAAGCAAGCTGCATTCTCTAATGGCAGAGTCCCGGCACCAATGCCTGATGACAGGCTCAAGAGTAACTGGCAGGGAGCCTCCAAAGACGAGCTCCTCGCAAGAAAGAACATGTTGCCGCCGGAGGTTCGTCGCCACCCAAGAGCCTACCTGGTTCCCCCACGTGTAAAGAACACCAAGAAGAAGTCAACAGCCTTTCTGTCACGCAGCGGCGCCCATGATTCGAGTAGGAACGTGAGCATATCTTCCAGCAACACATCGATGGCACCAATGCCATACGGAGGATTACAGCAGCCACCCCCTCCGCAACCCTCAGCATACCCCCAAGGCAACGCAGTGGTAGCATCTGCAATGCATTGGCCGACCGGTCAACGTATTCAGCACTTCCAGTCGGGCCATACCGTCATCAGCCCACGACAGAACATGTTCCCCTTGCTGCAGAACACATTTTCTGCTCCAGCATACGGTACCAACCCTACTGTGAGTCACCTCCATCTCTTTTTTAAGTGTGCGAAACCGAAGTTTGCACCAAAGCCGAAGCTCCAGGGAGGTCTGAGCATTGACCTATACATCAAAAATCAAGATGTTTCTGATGATGGGGTACACCTTCGTGGAGAGAGCAAAGTTCGTCAAGCTCTCTCTGGCCATTGTACCTACATGAGGATCATCTTGCTTTTTGATGGCTGTTTGCAAGGAAACCTAGGCAGGTGGAGAGTTCAACTCTGTCTCAAACTCTCTGTCCCTATATTCAAGTTAGTCAAGACTCAAGTTACTGACCGATCAGCAGTGGAACAACCCGCCTCCGAGACTTCCACCAGCCCCAATGCCAGCCATGCGCACTCGCAACCAGCCGTCAACATCCAATCTTACAAGACCTCCACCAGCCCTGATGCCAAACATGCGTGCTACAAACGAGCCCTTGCCATCCAACACCGCCGGACCTCGCCCAGCCAAGAGACAGCGCACCATGAGCACTACCGCACAATCGTCCAGCACCCGTTCACAAGTCAATGAAGAGCAGAACGAGTCGAAAGCAAGCACCGCTAGCGACTCTGGCAAGCCCACCAACCACGATGACTCGGATGAGGAATACTTCTCTGCTCCAGAGTGATGTTTTTACTGGCGCTCCCTCCCTCGATGACACCTCCGCGGTGTTTCACTATCTCCTCTGTACACTGCATGCCTGCTGGCTTTTCTGTTCCGTCTTTCGCTCCACTCTGTCTCAGGACTTTCTCTGCCTTGTCCATTGACTGTGGGATAATGTTTTTCCTTCTATGTCCGCTACACGGTCATAACCTTCGACGTCCGAAGAAGTAATAAAGAAATCAGATGATCATTCCGTGTTTCCATCAAAGTATCCAAGCCTGTGAATTGATACCTACCCTTTTTCTGGCTCCATAAGTCGATTTCATCATCATAGTAGGCCTTTCGAATTGCCATCAACAGGCACAAAGCTTCTCACACTGTTGTGAATCTCCAGTGAGAATTTGAGGATGTAGCGTGCCGCCAGTTTCTCTGGACAAGTTCGCGGCCATGAAGAGGACTCTACGTTTCGAAAAGTATTTCGAGAGGCGCGTGGAATTCGGCGTGAAGAGGACTGAGTAGAATGAGTCTAGAACGTAGATCATGTTCATCATTTGTCTCATGCAAGAAAACCTGGGCGAATATCGTGTCTGCTGATCCCTTGAGCCTCATGACGATCAGTGTCAGATCAAGCTATGGTGCTGGGAGGACTGGTAGTGAGGTCGGGTCATGCGATACCGGTCCGGTCTGCCATCGCATCGACAGCACCTTGCTGTACGCAGGCGGAAATAGTCGAGAGTTCCATAACTCGGAGCTCATCGGGTTGTATGAGGAAGTGATAGAGGGGTGTCGATAAAGTAGCGAAAGTACAGAACGAGCGCTACAGCCGAGTCGGTGATTACTCGCTTGACCATGATGATAGCGGTGAGTGTTATAACATCAAGCAAAGTGCAACTTCGCCTATGGATAGAACAGGGGCTGGTTGAGTAATTGAGCCAATCTGTTGTGCAATCAGTAATGATCTTCGTCTTGGTTGATTATGAAAGCTCGAACTCTACAATCATTGTTTATTATGCCATCGGTCAAGAGAATTGTTTGCCCATATCAACGAACCAAAACAGCCAGTGTCATGAATTGCAAAACGTGCTTCCAGAAGTAACTCAAATGTCAAACCAGCGTGTCGACTGAGAATTGTATTCAGGGTAGCTTTCTCGAAGCCTCTCCGGAGGTTGGCAGGCTGGGAATGCGGTCTGATCAGCCCTTAGGGCTTTGCAAGGCTGTGATCAACACCACGTTTCATGAGGTTCAACATGGATTATGACGATTGCGGTTCTAGAAGGCTTGAAGATGTGTGTCGATTGCAACACACGGACGTATGATTTTAGCTCCATAATTGTTGAGCTGAACGATTGCTGTTGACGAGATGAAGCTTCCCGTGTGCTGGAGTTTGTCGCTCTCATCATTCTGTTGCGGCCGAAGATCGACTTGTAGGAATACAGGATGCTTTCCGTCTATGGAGAGCAACTGTGTAAAGCTCTTTCACTGGAAATAACTCTAATCCGAAAGACATTGTACGTTGTTGCAGCTGCGAGAGTGACAAACTCCAGTGCTCGGGAAGGCGGGATGGCAAACAGAAGGACTTTTCTCCCATGTCCAGACAACAATGAACATGGCCCACTTGCCCTATCGTCAGAGTGTTGCAAGATGAGAGTGGTTGATGGAACCGTGGTCGGCCTGAGCCTGAGGGGGAGTGCTCCGCTGTCGAAATCTCCAGCGCGTCGTCTATTGTTCTCAAAACAGTTAGACCGATTTAGGGCTGCATGGTGGACTCTTCTCCGAAAACCCTCGTGATCTTTAAGCCGCGACGATGCGACAACAACTTACACTTTGGCGACTTCAACAAACTAGATGATCCTTTCAAACAACTACAGCCGCACCAATCGCTGTGTTTCGAGAGAGTGCTTATACTTCTATATTAGGCTGTGTACGCAGATGATCAACGCAGGGTTGCAATGGCGCCGAGCGAGAACCATGCCAAGCTGTCGCTTGACTCGCTTCGTCTCATGTAAGTTCTCACCCGCAACCTGAGACGTCGGCGTTCGCTTTAAGAGACGACTTTGGTCTTCCGGGCCTTGCTCGCAGTATACAGGGCTCTGTAGCCGATATTGGCATCATAGTAGCAGGTCTGTGGAACTTCGGGGGGACAGGTAGGTACAAACATATAAGAAGCTTTATGTGCCTCCTCGAATGTGACTCTCTCATCACTTCTTCATTCGTCTTGTTTCTTCTTTGTCCTTTTTTATCTTACACTTGTCACTCGTTTCGACTATGAAGTCATTCACTCTTTTCACTTCTGCTCTGGCAGCATTCACAAGCACTGTCAGTGCCGCTGGTGTCACCGGTGCCGCTGAGGGTTTCGCAAAGGGCGTTACTGGAGGTGGCTCTGCTGCCCCTGTCTACCCTTCCACCACCGCCGAGCTGGTCTCGTACTTGGGTGACAGCTCGCCCAGAGTCATCATTCTCACCAAAACCTTCGATTTCCGCAACACCGAAGGCACCACTTCCGCCAGTGGTTGCTCCCCCTGGGTATGTGATACCGACAAAACATCACCATGAGCTATCCAGATATCTGTTCAATCTTTGCGAACTCATATAAAGGAAGTTTGTGGTGGTGGCTATCGATCCTGCCTGGAAAATGATACTAATTCTCAATGAAGGGCACCGGCAGTCTCTGCCAACAGGCTATCGACAAGGACGGATGGTGCGAGAACTACGAATCCTCGGCACCGAAGGTATGTACTGTAGCTCCCCGGGATGTTCTCTGTGGCTCCAGGATGTTTTTTGTGGCTTCAGGATTCTTTTTCGGTGGCTCCAGGATTTTTTCTTGTGGCTCCGGGATGTTTTCTTGTTGCTCTAGGATGTTCTTTGCAGCTCGGGGATGTTCTTTATGGCTCACAGCTGATGTAATCAGGTTTCTTCCCTTACATACGACAAAGCCGGTATGATTGGCATCACTGTCAACTCCAACAAGTCCCTGGTCGGTCAGGGCTCCACGGGTATCATTAAGGGTAAGGGTCTGCGCATGGCAAACGGTGTTAAGGAAAGTTGGTACTCCTCATTGCACAGGGCGTTGCTAACTGTGTTTCCAGAACATCATCATTCAGGTTTGTGGCCAATCCAATTTTTGGGCAATTTTTGGTCTCTAACAGCGGAACAAGAACCTTGCTATCACTGATATCAACCCCCACTATGTCTGGGGCGGTGACGCCATCACCTTGGCCGGTACTGTGAGTTTTTGAGGTCCTCAAGGCGTTGCTGTACGCTGTATACTAACATATCATCAGGACATGATCTGGTAAAAAAAGAAGTCTTCCGACACCCATGTTTGACCTTTCATTCTGACCCGTTATAGGATCGATCACGTTACCACACAAAGAATCGCACGCCAGCACATCGTTCTCGGAGAGTCTGCTTCTGGTAGAGTCACCATCTCCAACTGTGATATCGACGGTGCCTCGTCTTGGTCGGCCACCTGTGACGGTAAGTCTCCCCCAAATGGAACAGGAAATAGGAAGGAAGAAAGAAAGAAAGAAAGGCAAGGGGAAGGAAATGAGAGAAAGAAAGAAGGGAGGAGGAAGAATAACAGAAAAGACGAAAAAGAAAAAAGGAGAAAAAAGCCGAAAATTTCCTAAACCCTCCCCTAAACTCCCCAAGACAGTCTAGGACTAACAGTATCATCCCAGGACGCCACTACTGGGCTATTTATATGACTGGTAGTTCCGATTTAGTGACTTTCAAAGGAAACTACATCCACCACACCTCAGGCCGCTCCCCCAAGGTACAGGGTAACACTCTCCTCCACGCCGTCAACAACTACTGGTACGATATCGACTCAAACGGCCATGCATTCGAAATCGGTCAGGGCGGCTACGTGCTTGCTGAGGGGTGAGTTCACATGCCTCTAACTTCTGATATGCATATTGACACTCTATAATAGTAACAAGTTCCAAAACGTCAACACCATCATCGAAGCTGGTGCCACTGGCAAGTACTTCACTGTACCCTCAAGTGGCTCTGCTTGCAGCTCTGTCCTCGGCCGCAGCTGTGTCAACAACGCCTTCGGTAGCTCTGGTCTCTTCTCCTCCGCCGACACCAGCTTCCTCAGCAACTTCAAGGGCAAGAACATTGCTTCTGCTGCTGCTGCCAGCACCGTCTCCACTGCCAACGTCGGTTACGGTAAGATCTAAGCTATCAGTATGGCTTGATCATCTCTCAACTTTCGCTTCTTGGTGCCCTATTCTTGCTACACACTTTAGATATGAGTCAATGAAATATCATTCTTGTGTCAACCACGATCTCCCACAAGTGAGGACTATTGATAGTACCACAGTAGTCAAGCTCGAGTCACTTCAGGGTAGGTGACCATCAGTTGCATTGAAGACAACTATCTGCCTCCAGCGACCCCTCGATCCAGGTATCGAAAATCACAATACTTTTGATGGTTGGCTCACATTTCTCGAGATTAGGGGCATCATGCGCTCTCTCTGGATAACCGCTCTGCCATGGGAAGCATCTTGCCTTTTGAGGCTTTGCTATCAGGACGGAGTTGAGTATTGATGCAACTTTTCCACAGCTGCGGCCATTGCCACAATGTGAACGTTCCATGTAAACCACACGCGGCTCCTATACTTTCTCACCATTGCATGTCTTGCACAGCAACATATTCACACATCGTTTGCATCTCTTCCTGACAAAAAAGCTATCACGTGGATTACTGGTAATGCAGGATACTTTTCCGACTGATGTAGCAGCCCACGAAGATGACCTATCAGCTTACTGTCACTGTACATGAAGTCTATCTGGAATTCAGCGTACATTTCCATGGCTCACATCACCAGAAGAGAAGAAGAGAGATCGGAAGTTGATCAAGGTGCTCGACAGAAAGGACAGGTGAAGATCACCAACATCCTCTTGCACTAGGAAGAAGAAGACGGTTCAATATATAGCCAGAGGAAGGTGTAGCTTCGCAGAGGCATGCTTTCTCCAGTTCCACGCCATCACCTGCGAGCAATGGTCTATTGCGAAGTGCGGTTTTGGCTCCTCCGTTCATCTCTATCACTGGATGCTTCCAATCGGTTCGCTCGTCACAAAAGCGTTTCGCCTGTCCACACTCGGAAAAACTTGCTAGGGAAAGAAAATCCAGTTACTGCACGACACTTTTCTCTCTCGTCCGCGCAACTTCATTACCAGAACCAAAAGGCAAAAGAATGGCTGTAGCGAGCAGGATTCGAACCCACGATCTCCTTGCTTCAAGAGAATTCACTGAGGACCGAAGACCAACAGTAAGGAATTAACCTGGATGCTTGTGTTTGCAAGACATGTTTGCAAAGGCGTCTTGACCACTAGACTACAGCTACTTTGGATGATTATTGTGGATCTGAATAGTATCTGAAGGTCGGAAGGAGAGATCGTTCAGGATGGAAGTAAGTCAAGTAATTGGAGGCAGGAACGCGCCTTCCACATCGCATCACCTTAGAAAACGCAACCCAAGTTCCACCTCAAACGACAACATACTTGCGATGCTAGTGAGCCATTTTTAAAACCTGTGATCAGTATCGTCTGAGCAACTTTGTCAACCCAAGATCTTGCGACCCTGATGATTGCTTGATGGGAACACCACATCGAGATACGAAATGCGCCATATCTCAGCGCACAATGCCACGGTGCGTCTAGAAATACTATAACCATGTCTCTGAGAGTCAACAACCACTATCGTCGTATCAAATACTGCACCGACTGGGTACCTCGCCCTACATGCTCATTGTTGACTTGGAAAGCAACGTTGAGGGGATGACCCTGTCACCACACATCTGGGACAAGCAACTTCGTCATCAGAAATTTCTTGCGATTCATCGGCAGCGAAGAAACACAGGATTTTTGGATGTCCACAAGTCAAAACACTGCACTTTACGTGTTCTGCGTTCACGGCTGCTGGACTCGGCTGTCGAAACAACATTGTACCGAGTCTCCTTGATTTGCTCCCGAGTCCTCCAACTTGGCCTTCGCAAAGCCGTCCCGAAGAGCCGAAGAACGTGGCCGAAGATCCACACCAACATTAATCAATATCCGACCCCTAACATGCATTTGATTGTCTCATCTATGTCGCCAGGATAAAGCTCCTTTTCAATTTGATCATGATCTTACCGTTCTCAGCAGCAAAGTTTCGTGTCTAGCGTGGAGGTTGTTCAGCTCCTTATTTTGATCAGAAAATTTTCCTGTCCCACGCTGGCTGCAAAGAATGGTAAGCTTTACAGAAAGGGGTTTGACACAAACCGTCTGCGATGCCGAAGACCTCACCACAAGAGGCAGGAGCTCGTTAATAGGAATCTGACAGAACGTTGCATGCGATCTGCGTGAAGCATGAATAGTAGACCTGCAGGTTTAACGAGTACAATGAACTGTAGGATCGAAAGTTACTGCTCGATCAAGTTAGACGAACAGCACTATTGGTCGCATGCGCCTACTCATAAGCCGCCACAGCATCTACAGCGCAGCAATACTACCTGAGGGATCATGAGCTGTCGTATTCGCGACAGACTGATCGCGATGGAGATTTTACATCTTTCACATGAAGCCGGCAGGCGCGCGCTTATCCAGAAAGCGCAACTCTCTGCTTGCATTCTCTGGTTGAGCCAGCAAGAAGCGTGAAAGAATTTTCCATAATAGCGCCCCGTGCTCAGTCAATATCGTCCCCATGGAGAGCCCCACGCACCTCCCTGTATCCACAGTCCCCATGGTGAAGGAACGTTGAGTCAATCACACTGTTTACCATCCCCAATCTTGATCGGCAAACGAGGCACACCGCTTATTGTTTACTCTGACATGAGACTCTCGTAGGATCAAACACCCCAGCTTCGATTCGTGCTTCTCAGCCACTCAAGCCTATTCAAGCCATTCCAAGACATACAAATTTCGGCAGTCGCGTGAGTTCTGCCCCAAGCCTCGGACCAAGCAAGTGCAAGCATCCACAACGCCGCCACGCTGGCCAGCGTTACTTGTATGCTGGCATCCACCGATGCCGCATCGTGCAGTGGCATGCGCCAGAGGCAACGGGCTGGCTTGAACAGTCTTACACATGAGAACAGGTAAGCTTAGCCTGGAACTTCCAGTCCATCAGCCTCGTTGTAGGGATATTGCCTATGTTATGCCACCACTACAGAGTTTATTTTGGTAATTTGGCACAAGCTCGATGCGATTTCAGAAAGGAGCGTTCAACTTAGGGCGCGAAAAAACTTCCGCCCCAGCTTTGCATCCATCTCCAGTGGGGTTGTTCGGGTCGTTCGACAGTTCTGGTATGGCGCTTGCCTGGAGGTGACACGGATCTGAGATGATGATCCACTTCGGCCATCGCCGCATGGTCTGACTGTACAAGGATGTGTCTGACCTTCGGCACCCCGTGAAAGCATGCCGTGTTGCAAGTGGCCGAGGCGTCAAGCGTTCCCGAGTCTTTCCCCGAAATCCCCACCTCCTCCCCAAAGCCCTCCACACACGCCGCTGAAGGTCATCCCCACAACACGCGAGAAGATCAACTCATGATCCTCTCTGGATGCGAGAAATGCGATGGAGTCACATGCTAGAGGTTCTGCACGAACATGTACAGGTACATGTTAATCATATGGTAGGATCATCAACTCCGCATTTGGGAGCTGGAGACATCTCTCAAAAGAGCCAATCATGGTCGGCTAACATGTACGAAGGACCCCGTACTCAAAACGTCCCAGGGTTAGGCACCGCGGCAAAGATGGCATGGTTCGCGGAGCACAAGCTCAAATTTCTTCACATTTTCCACCACACCTCTCGAGACTTCCGAGGAAACATGTTCGTGGTTATGCTAAGGCGATCGAAACGCTTCATGATTTCATATCTTGGATTCGTCATGGTCGAGAAGCACAAGACTGCGAAGCATCGGGCGCTGCGAGCTTGTCTTCGAGACGGCGAGTCTATTGGGTGGCCGAGGCTGGGCTTGCCCGGCGGGTCCTTGCTCGACGTTGGGTGGACCGTTAGTCTAAACCCACATCAAATTTGTAAAGCTTGCCCCGGCGTCCCGTTGGTGAGTCTCCCGGCAGAAGCACTTGTTTGCTTGCCAATCAAATGTTCTAGATGGCTTAACGATCGAACCATGTGACTGGAACCGAGCGCTGAACGGCCATTTTCTCGTCATAGCTCGCCGAAGAAGGTGTCTCTCGAATTTGTTTTGGGCTAGATCGAGATGTTTTCGCTGTAAGATGGGGCCACGCGGGGATCGAGTCGAGAACGAGGGAGGGAATACAAAACCACGGGTCTCGCACTCCTCGATGGATTTTCGTATCACACAACCAATTCATTCATTCAAGCCACCGCCAACATGCCTGGTGCTATGCTTGCTACCACCTCTGATGTCAATCAGATTGAGGCTCCAGTCACCTGGAAGGCCTATCTGATCTGTGCCTTTGCTTCCTTCGGAGGTATTTTCTTCGGTTATGACTCCGGTAAGAAGCATTTCACAAGACCGCAACATTTCTACAGCCTCTGACAATTGATATAGGTTACATCAACGGTGTCACTGGTTCTCCCGTCTTCATCGAGCTCATCGAGGGTGCTGGCGCAACCACCCTCTCTGGTCCCCACAACTCTCTCATCACTTCTATTCTCTCTGCCGGTACTTTCTTCGGAGCCATCATCGCTGGTGATGTCGCTGATACCATTGGTCGTCGCTGGACTGTCATCATGGGTTGCGCTATCTACATGATCGGTGTTGTTCTTCAGGTTGCCTCTCACGGTCTTGGTCTGATTGTTGCTGGTCGTCTCGTCGCCGGTCTCGGTGTCGGTTTCGAATCCGCCATTGTCATTCTGTACATGTCTGAGATCTGCCCTCGCAAGGTCAGAGGTGCTCTTGTCGCTGGTTACCAATTCTGTATCACAATTGGTCTCCTGTTGGCTTCCTGCATCAACTACGGTACCAAGGACATCAACAACACTGGATCGTACCGTATTCCCATCGGTATCCAGTTCCTCTTCGGTATCGTTCTTGGTGGTGGTCTCTTCTTCCTCCCCGACTCTCCTCGCTACTTCGTCAAGCGTGGTAACGTTGAGGCTGCACGCAGCGCTTTGGCTAGACTGCGTGGCCAGCCCGGTGACTCCGACTACATTGAGGCCGAGCTTTCCGAGATCGTTGCCAACGAGGAGTACGAGCGTTCCATGATCCCCACCACTGGCTGGGTTTCTGGTTGGGCAAACTGCTTCAAGGGTTCGCTCTGGAAGCAGAACAGCAACCTCCGCAAGACTATCCTCGGTACTTCTCTCCAGATGATGCAGCAGTGGACTGGTGTCAACTTCATCTTCTACTACTCTACTCCTTTCCTCCAGTCTACCGGTGCCATCGGCAACGCTTTCTTGATTTCGCTCATCTTCACCCTCGTCAACGTCTGCTCTACTCCCCTCTCTTTCTGGACTGTTGAGAGATTCGGTCGTCGTCCCCTCCTCGTCTGGGGTGCCCTCGGCATGTTGATCTGCCAGTTCATCGTCGCCATCATTGGTGTTACCGCTGGTTTCAACAAGACTCACACCATCCCCAACCCTGCCGGTGGTGACCCTCTCACTCGTGCCAACAACATCTCTGCCGTCAACGCCCAGATTGCTTTCATCGCCATCTTCATCTTCTTCTTCGCTTCCACCTGGGGCCCCGGTGCCTGGATTTTGATTGGTGAAGTTTTCCCTCTTCCCATCAGATCTCGTGGTGTCGCTCTTTCCACCGCCTCCAACTGGCTCTGGAACACCATCATCGCGGTTATAACTCCGTATATGGTACGCTGAAATCGTTCTGTGTTGTCCGACAACATGCTAATCATCATACTAGGTCAACGAGGACAAGGGTAACCTTAAATCTTCCGTTTTCTTCATTTGGGGTGGTTTGTGCACCTGTGCCTGTAAGTACCCTCTGAACATCATTCCTACTATTTAACGATCATGCTAACGCGTAGTCTAGTCGTCTACTCCTACTTCTTGGTGCCCGAGACCAAGGGTCTTTCCCTCGAGCAGGTCGACCGCATGATGGAGGAGACCACTCCCCGTACCTCCTCCAAGTGGGTCCCCCACGAGACCTTCGCCTCCTCCGTCGGCCATGCCAACGGCGGCAAGCTCGACATGGAGGTCGTCGAGGACGTCGAGAGAAAGGGCAGCGTCTTCTAAGCGCATCGCCTATCTCATGGATTCGCAAAAGAGACAGAAAACAAGACAAGTTTGGAGCCACCATCACTCCATTGTACAGTTCTTTATAATGTTGATTGTTATCTATTAGTAAATCACTAATATACCTCTCTATTTCATCTTCAAACCACCTCTTCCAATGTTACTGCTGTGATGCATGATGTTTTTGACACTCCTCTAGCTCGTCCCCTGAGAGCAGCAATCGACCGCACTCTCAGTGGACCCAGCACTGTTTCTCAAAACATTCGTGCATTTTGACGAGCTCACAGCCCACCAGACAGACCATCACGGTGGAGAGAAAGTGACGATTTCTGGGGCATTGAGTTGTGCAGATCACGATCGTCTCGGATCGACCACGAACCGCTGGCCGGTGTATCTCTTCCCGAACGTCCAAAATCGAGCGTAAGCAGCACCGAAAGTCGTTCCGATAATTTCGTTGTTGTCAAACCATCGACTTTCATCTTGCCTGTTGCTAAAACAATCCACTGATGAGCATAGGATCCAATATTCCATCGTAAAAGACCCGCGAGGAGTTCTTCGGCCGACGTCCCACATCTCAAAGTTTTCCTTCCTTGAAGGTCGAAATCCAAAAAACGGTCATCGCAAAGCACGGGAGCTTATTCATTCTGGCCCCTTGGTATTATTTCTCGGCGCCCCTCTTATTATGTGTCTCGACTGCGCATCCCTGTGTCACTCAACATGGCTGGACTCCCGCCTCGTGTCGAGCGGCAACGCCAGCTTACATGAGTCTTGTGTCGCATCAACGCGACCGATCCTCGGAAAACATATCATCACCATATCGCCAAGTTATTATTGCAAACGGCACAGTCGACTGGTAAGCGCAACGTCAACGAAATGAACAAGCAACAGCCACTTTGCGGGAATTGTTCTTGTCTGACGCCAACGTCTTTCTTCCTTTTTCTTGTCGCTGCGACAAGCAATTTTCCTTTTCAGCTGCCAAGTCGGCGGCGGCTTGCTCGCGTGACTCGGACGACTTTCCTCTCACATCGCATGCAGAACGAACTGCAGAATGTCACATATCGAGCGCATCTTGCGGCATGGACATCCTTGCGAAACTCTGGGCTGTAGCATATTCATGTGCTGAAGCTGAATTTGTGCAGCCTCCAGATTGCACGACGACGACGACGAGCACACCAAATAGTCGCCTTTCTTGACCCATGCGCTCACATCGAAAACCTCTGCCCAGGATGATGGATGCAAGCACCGCGTGTAGTAGACGCGGAAGTTCAAGTTGACTAAACTGAGCATAAGAGGTCAGGACATGTTGGTCACAATACCGGTAGGTACACGTATGATGCCAAGACTTCACCATACACAAACCCTTTTTTCTGGTATCACTGCATGATGAAGACCCAATGGGTTTCGCGGCTGCGTACGACAACTTTCGGAAGTTTTGCCATGTCCACGTCGTTGAGCATACGCATGGCCGCGAGTTCAATGGAGGGGTTAAGGCTATCAGTGTACGAATAGAGTGTTGTACTCTGGTTGTACTGAAGCAGTGACGAAGAATAAGTTTTCCTTTATTTTCTATTTGGTGCCCTTTTGTCTCTGCTCTTCCACCCTTCTACTTTTCTTCCATCCAAACGTCTAGACCGCGATCAAGTGTTCACATAACATTTTCCAACATGCAGCTCACAGCATTAGTCGGCGTCGCTCTGGCAGCCATGACCATGGCTCAAGGTCTGAACAACACGGACCCAACTTCCACGAACTCAGTCTTTGCATCACAAGCATCCATGAACCTTGCAGCACAATCTTCTCTCATCTCCGTAGCCCTGGACTCCATTTCTTCAGTCGCCGAAACCGCGACCGGCATCTACAAGACCCAAATGCAGAGCCAATATTCAGCATATTCGTCGCAGGCTTACGCTGGACTATCAAGCCAGGCCATCGCAATCAGCAGTCAACTCGGCTACTCCATATCTGTGGCTACGAACATGCCCATGACATCGGTGGTTGTTGTCATTACGAGCACGAGTACGAGCTCGGTGTTTGCTGCTGGAAGTGGAAGTGGCAATGTGACTGCTTCTGGATCCAGCTTCAACTCCTCGTCAACGTCATCAGGTGGTTCCTCGGGTTCATCAATCAGCAGGATTTCGGCCTCTTCGACTGCGGGCTCATCATCTGTTCGTTTGTCGGCTTCTTCTTCTGCTTCGTCCACATCCTCAGCTGGGGCTGCTTCTATCGACATACCAGCTTTGGGTGGGTTTGTTGGTCTCCTGTTGACGATCCTGCATCTCATGTAATTTTCTGTCATCATTTCTTCCAATCCTTTTCAAGCACTTCTCATAATGATCTAATATGTTTCCATTCACACATATACATACCAGATATTACCACAACGCAACTCGCACCATTCAAGCTTCCATTGTCACCATGTTCTATTATGTGTCTACGGAGACAAAGTGCGAAAAGAAAAACGAAACCGTCGGGCGAGAGAGTTGACCGCTGGTCATAGGTTTGGCGGGCAAAACTCTTACAAGTCCTCCAACCCTCGGACCGAATCACACGAAGTCTTTTATTCATACATACAGTTGTTGAGAGTATGGTGGTATATATACGCTGAAGTATTCACAAAGATCACCAAACTATGGATATTGTAGACAAGAATATGGCTCAGGTATAGTATGGCCAAAATCAGTCAGTCTCAATGGTCTACGAGCCCCTTGTCAAAAGCATCCTGCATTTTGATATGCAAATTCGTGCGGATTGTTGTGATGAGTGATCAGTGTGTGATAGGGACGGCTTTGCCCCTATCTACCATATCCTGTCAAAGGGGTAGGTGACCCATCAATTCAGTGCACGCCGTCTCCAAGAGTAGAGACCATCAGAAATCAGCTTATCAAAATGCAAGATGATTTTCTAGATTCTTGGTTTGTCCACTGAGAGCTCAAACACTGGTACCCTCCGTCGAGCGTTATTCCGATCTTGCATTTCCTCCTGCATTTGGAGGACTACTCTTGATAGTCTGCCATATTGTGGAGGGCCAACTTCATTGTGCTTGGGAGTACCCATGTCTCGATACTAATCCCCATGGCTTTCCTGTGCCTGCGCTTTCGCGCCTCAACCTCATTTCTTCAAAGGCAAATCCACATCCACCAAAAACGCCGCATTCACGGGATGATACCCAGCATCCATGATTGCCGCATTGACCATCAGTGTCTGCTCTCCCCTGATCACCTCCTTTCCACCCGTCTTACTAGCATCCACAAGCACCGCTCTTTGCTCCATGACTTCCTTCTTGTCAACCTCCACTGTTTCAACACTCTTGATGTACTTCTCCCATCCTCCATCTTTGAACTCCTGAATCGTTTGTTGCGGCTCTCTCTTGGGCGTATCGGCCCAAGTGACCGTCTCAGCGCCCCAGCCCTCATGGATATGGCCGAAACAGTGAATCAGTGGCTTAGCCCTCGCCACAGCTTTCAGGAGATGCGGACATCCTACATTTCCATGTGGTGTGATGTCGCCGCGCTTAAATGGTGGGCCATGGGTGCAGATGACGTCCAGTTGTTTGGCGGAGAATGATGGGATGGGATTTGAAGAGATGTGTTTGGCGTCGATGAGGACGTTGGAGATGTTGTAGCGGTCTTCGTGCTTCCAGTAGGGGAAAGCCCAGTCGCAGAATTCGGGCTGGTATTGCGATGTGTAGAGCTGGTTTGGGAAGGAAGATGTTAGTGGCTTTTTCTGGATTTGTGGTGATGATAGAGAGGTAGGTGATGAGAAGTCGTGATGAATTCGAGGTCTCCCCTTCTACGCATCGACCCATGGTAACCATCAAAAGACAAGGATGGTTTTGATGTTGGTGTATTTGTCCATAAAGAGTTGTTGGAAATGCTTCCTCCTTGGACATGAGTCCGACGGTCAAAAGCATCGTGCATTTTGATGGCCAGTCGGCAAGACACCTAGCCAAGCTGGAAGCTCTTCCATTGGTCCCATCGTGTCCTCGCCATGTCACCAAAGCGAGTGACAAACAGAGTGTAAGAAGGAAGGTAAAAAGGAAAAGAACAACTTACAGTCAACACACCCCCATTATCCAAAGGCACCTCATGCACGCCCTCTTCCAACATAACCACCCCCTCCGTCCTCGCCCTTCCCTTCTCTCCAAACCAAAACTCTCTAGCCTCCTCATAAGTCTCTCCATCCCACAGATGATTCTGATGTTTTTCCATCCACGTCTTGTCAAGTGTGCGATCATGATTTCCGGCAATGACCAACTTGATAGGTGCGTCGATGGAAGCGAGCAAATCCAGAGTTTTGTGGTATTCAGAGGTCAGTCCTTTCATAGTGAGGTCGCCACAATGGATGAGGATATCTGCTGAAGGAAGGGGTTGGCGGAATGGGTTTGGAGATGTGGTTGGTTGGAGAGGTGTACTGTGGGTGTCGCTGATGATCAGAATGCGAGTTTTTACTGTTTGTGGTTCTGCCATGTTGTGCGGTAGTCGTTTGGATGTTTTTGAGATGGAATTTGGTAGTCGTTGGAAAGTGTTGTTGTTGTTGGTGGTGAGTTGGTGGATTGATGCGATTTGCAGCTTGGGTTGCCTGCGTGGTCGCGTCACAAGCCTGATCTTGGGTGCAGCAAACACACGATTCACAGTGAGCTTCAGCATGGAGTCGCACATGGTTTCATTTATGTATCAGATATATAGTGAAGGGTAAGAAGCAGAATTATAATTGTTACATCACATGCGATCTTTCGAGTGATGGACTCATATCTAGTCAGGCCGAGGCTCCCCAGACACAGACTGGCAACTCTACTGGCTACCAAAATGCAATATGTATTTAGTGATCAGGTGAACATCCACTGATAGAGGCTGATCCTACATCTATCTACCTTGCCGAGAAGGACGGCTGAAATCGAGGAAGACAAAGTCAAGCACGTTAAACCAAGATAGTCAGGCACGTTGGAGAAGATAAAAAGAATCAATACCAAAAGCACAATCATCTCATGAAATTTCTGTCGACAGATACAACTTATGAGGGGGTATTCGAAAGGCTTTGAAATTTTTTTGAGAAACAAGAGAGAATTTGACGTAAGCTAAACAACAACAGTGCTTTTTGCTGTCCCGAGCAGACGCCTGTGTCATGAACAACGACGCCAACCATGTGAAAAGCCATGATGAACATCCCCCCATAATCCTTCGTTAACGGCGGGTCATGGTTTACTTGCGGATGGCGCGCTGGTAGAAGGCGAGCTCCTCACCCTCGAGGATGTAGCCGTCAACACGACCGCTCTGGCCGGGGCGCGAGGCGACAACGGCGAAGAGACGACCGGCCTCGAACTGCTTCTCGATGGGAGACTCGACCTTGCCGGAAGCCTTGGTGCGGGCCTCCTGCTTCTTCTCGACGGACTTGGACTTCTTGACCTCCTCGGCCTCGGTGCCCTTGGCCTGGCGACGGCGACCGAGAGCGGCACCGTAGTGGGCCTCGTACCACTGACGGAAGGGAGCGGCATCGATCTGGACAACGGCGGACTTGGTCAAGGTGTTGGTACGGACGAGCTCGTTGTTGGAAGGGTGGTAGGCGACGGCAATGACACGGGTCTTGCGGGAGATACCCTCAGAGCCCCAGGAGAAGTTGCCCGAGTCGAGACGGAGGGCACGGAACTTGCGGTTGCCACCACGGGTGCGCACGAGATGGATACGCTTGGCACCGATACGGGTGTTGGCGGCCTGGCGGCCCTTCTCGAAAGCTGTAAAGACGAAAAGTCAGAAAGACAGTTCGTCAAGCAATCGGGTTACGGTGTTGGACACCAGTTTGTTTACGTACCGCGCTTCTTGTTGGCGGGAATGCTGAACGGAATGTCAGCGGGTGTTTTCCCATAGAGCAGAGATTGACAGCAGATATTTACCGCTTGGCGCCAGAGGCGGCGCGCTTCCAGTTACCACTGCGAGAGATACCCATGTTGTCGGATTATGAAGGCTGCTATGCGAAAGCGGAGGTCAGCGTGCTGTTCGAGGTGCGTGTGTTGAATGACGACCGAGAAGGCGCGAGTAAGGACGGTACGGCGGACGGCTGTTTGCAAATCTGGATCGATCGGGAGGGCTTGACACGGTGGCAATCGAGTGGAAGGAGTGCGCAGTGCGTCGTGTGGTATTGTCTCGGTCGTGTGTCGAAGATTGTGTATGCGTGTGCAATTTTTCTGTCCTCCACTGACTGTCCCCTGCGCCGGTCCGAGAGCGGATTTGCAAAAAGTCGATGGCCGTGTATGTCCTGTCGCGTCTTCTCAGGCCATCAATGAAGCGACTCACATTGAATGGCTTCACAAAGAGGGGGTTGTCGAGGGTTGTCGTTGTCGTCGTCCGATCGCGAAAAGCCAGACTCCAGTGCGATTTGTGGAAAGCTGCAAAATTCGCTTGTGGCTAAACTCCGGCTTCCTTCCCTGCGAATCCTGGGGAATTCCCGACTTCTCGCCCGCCAAGCTTCGACCATCACTTCAGGACCATCATCCGAACATGGCAACTTCCCAAAAACATCCTTCACAGCGGCTTGTGCTGGCGGTGATGAGAGGCTCTGGCATGTATCGCCAAGAGTCTAACAACTGTTGATACTTCGTATCAAGAGTCTTCTTCCATGAAAAATTAACATCTAAGCTGCACGATTCATGCTGATAAAGGCAAGTAATATGCAAGTGCTGCAAACCTCGATAGGTCGCTCTCAGTGCGCCCAACTTCACGCGAGGCGAGGGGAAGGCTGTTGGAGTAGGCAGCTTTCCATCGTTGCTGCCTCTTCTGTCATGCAATCCTAAACTGTGTTTCTTTCTGCACCTCCGCACAAACCCTCATCAACTGCAACATCACATCAAGAACATTACGATTCATCAATTTTGCAGCATAACAATTCACCAACCATCCCGCACTCTCATCTACATTACCAAGCAATCCATCATGGCTCCACATATCGAGACAGAAAAGGACAGTCCTGCACAAACCAAGACAGAACAAGTCAGCCCTGCACAAACCAAGATAGAACATGACAGCCCCATACAAGACAACCATCCACAGGCCGTTCCTCCACAAGTCGTTCACCCGCAATTTTACCCTGGCCAGGGTCCTCTTGATGTCTTCACCCTCCCGGGTGTGCACAGTTTACGCACCAACAAATGGCCCACTGTCGAGTTCAAGAACGAGTTTCGTTACAGAGGCGTACTAGTCTTCGAGCTGAAGATTCACCAGGACCCAGCCACTGTAATTGATCGGAAGGATCCCATCACTGTGAGAGTCTTGGTCCTTAGAATGAGCAAGACTCCGCACAATGCCGACTCGAAACTTGTCACGTATCGAGAAGAAACAACTAGCGACAACCTGACGAAGCGGATCACTTATCGTGGTGTGCCAACACTCTCCTATACGGGCCGGGGAGAAGATTTTAGACCACCCAAGGTGGACAACGTGCACTGGTGCGATGGTCTAAGGACAGACACGGCCTGGGACGAATCAGAACTGGAACAAAATTACCGACGCAAGGAGTTGATTGAGCGCATTGCGGAAGTAATTAACATCGAGGATGAAGATTGGGAAGACGTTAATTGGGGGGAGTTCAAGGTACTTCTAACCTAACGTACTTCATGTCTGAGTAATGACTAACAATATTCAGAAACGCGTCGATCAAAAGGCCAGCCTGCGCACCGACGTCATTCGTGACCTTTACTAGCCCACTTCGATGTCGTCTTTTCCCGCGACATCATGGTTTTCCCCGGATACTGTCGATATCAGCACGTCTCAAGCTCTCTTCCGTCAACCTCGCCCGACCACACCCCCCATTCCTCATCCGAGAGTCTTGACCCCAACAGAACACACACATCTCTACGAGTTTCAGTCACTACAGTTTACAAGGAAGGAGGAGGCGAAGAAGGGTATAAAGGATCATCAGTCTGTCATTCATAGTTCATGATACTTCCCTGAGTCGATTATTACTCCGAAGTAGTCAAGACTCTTGATAGCAAGGCTCTGTGTCCTATTCTTGTGTTTGCAGGTTAACCTTAATGCTTCAAAGGTCAAGCAGAACTTGTACCACGCGGTCTTGCGTGTTAGAGAAAGTTATTGTTGTTCAATAACATCTGTCAAAAACATGACAGTGTCTGTTGAGCGCCGGAAGAGTGTTACTGTCGAGGATGCTTCTTCTTGTAACACAGTTTCATAGTAGCGGCTCTGATTGCCTTGCCAACACATGCTCTGCTGGGAAAGAGTGTTTCTGAAACATTAACACTCATGATTTGGTCGACTCGTTCATAACATTATACATCTCTTGTCGCGCAAGAACTCAGTCTCTTCAGGTTCCATCGTTCTTTTGACGAGCGCTGGAACGTTCTTGTTAATAGAAAATGGGGAACTTGTCTTGAGAGACGTCAATGTCTAAGGCCGACATTCCTTAAGCGAGCAGAAGGGACGGCAAAAGAGTGATGAAGATAATCATACAAATAAACGACAAAATAGGGTATCCAGAAAGATAATAGCTGACAAACAAACGAACAACGAAAAGATCGCGAACATAAATCGCGAACCTCTTCCTCCACATCTCAATATCCTCCATCACATCTTCACCACCCTCACCTATCACCCCTAAAATCTCGTCCTACTACTCGCCCGACTATGACTCCTCGTGCCTGCCTCCTTCTCCTTCCCGCTCCCACCCAAACTCAAAAAACTCAACCTCTTCTTAATACTAGCTCTTCTGCCCCTAGGTTTCTGCGCCGCCGCCAATTCGGTCTGTTGTGTATCTATCGTCAACACTTCCGATGGCGCTCTTTCCCTTGCTTCCCTTGCTTGAGGGATTTCTGTATTCTGCCATGCAGGGGAGCACAGACGCCAATCCCGTGACGGGTAGAGGACATGCAGCTCCAAGAGGAAGGTTTGTTCAAAGGAAGTGCGGAGGTGTTCCTTGATAGGTGTGGAGATGAAGGGGGAAGAGATGGCTAATTCGAGACAACGGGCGTGGTCGTCGAGGGAGGTTATGAGGATATCTCGTAATTGGCTTTCTTTGGTCTTGACTTCGCCGCCCAAGGCATCGTGGTAGATGGATTCTGCCATTGTGTTTGTTGCTGTGCTTCCTGTACCTGGACGTGAGGTCAGGGAGTCGAGGAGGCGGTGGTATTCGGCTACACTGCCTGTGCTAGAAGTGTCGACGCTGGCTTGAATGCATTCGATGAGTGTCTCTGCTGCGGATTCGCCCTTGGATGCTGTGGAGTGGGCAGCTACTGCGATATTCAGGGTTTTGCGTTGGGTGCGGTCGATGGCTGCTTGTACTGGCGACAAGATTACTCTTTCCTCGCGGACGATGGGGGAGTATGAGAGGAGTGTTGGGAATGCGGTCGAGGTGTAGAAGACTGTTTTCTCGACGACTTGGTCGACGACGCTGATGGCTGGGTTGTCGTGACGGCTGGTCATTGCGAACGCGATTGGTTGTGCAGTTAAGACGTGTTCTCTGAAGCCGGGTGCGACGCCGCCTTGTTGGTTGATGGGATGGAGTTGGTTCTTGTACACTGTGACGGGGCTAATCTTGACGGCTGGATCTTGTGTCGAAGAAATTGGATGCTTGTAGTCCGGACCCAAATTTGCGACATAAGGATACTGCACTTGGAGCAATATCGAGAAGCTCTTCCGGTCGCAATTGGCGGGACCTTCGAAGATGAACTGCCTGCTCCGAACAGACTCTGGGAAGAACTCGTGGTCGCTGAAAGCAACATAGAAGTAGCGAGGGAGTGGTACAGGGCCGGCTGCCAGAGTGTTGTATATGCGTGCCTCATCAAAGCGGACTTGTGCGATACCAGCTGCGTCCCAAGTCGCCTCTCGACCTTCCGAAAGTTGTTTGAGAGTCTTGATGACATTTTCCCAGCAGTAGCCTTTCTCAAAGTAAGTTGCCATTGTCCTGTACAGACGGTCTTTGCGCGATTGAACCAGTTCTGCAGGAGTTTCTAGCCCCGGAATCTTGGCTGGAGAAAGTACTCTGGAAGGTTGGCTCTCATTCAACACCTCGACATGCAGGTTCAGTGCACACGCTGCGCTGGAGTAATTCTTGGCTTGTACGTGGAGCTCAGCAAGTTCGTGAATGCGACACACGTATGCCTCTTCTTGACCACTCAACCGCAAGAACTCCATCAGACGTAGCAGCTGCACCATGCGAGAAGCAGGATCTCTCACCTCGCCCAGATCAGCCAACACATTGAACAAGCGATCGACTTCTGCAATCACACTCATAACGGCTTCGTAAAGCGCATGGAGCTCGGTGTTCTTGATGATGACGAAGTGTTTTCCGAGTCGCTCCAGGAATGCTGAGGCAAACGGACTTTGGATAGGGGCACTTTCGCGGTGCATTGTGTCGAATGCGTTGATGATGGCCGCTTGGACGACGCCAAGGTTCTCATTCAACTGCCATTCGCTCACAATGATAGACCGAAGGACGTCGAGACCAACAGATTGAAGTTGGTCATGCAATCCCATGCAGAGCCTGACGACTGACGGGATGACCTCAGTAGAGAGACCCACCTGATATCCACCAACTCTGTCCATCGGGTGGAGAACTTGAAGATACTCGGGTGGTGCCTGCCAACCTAAGCAAGCCCATCCTCTTTGGAGAAGATTGGCAGCGTCTGCACGAATATCACCACCAATCGTCCAGATCGCTCGTCGTGTCTGTTCAGTAAATGTCTCCATCGACACCATTTTACCAAGAGCCAGATCAATCAAGATCTGGAACCAGAGCTCCCACAAATCAGGGTTGAACTCCATGACATCGTTGACGCCAGTGTCATCTTCTGAAGGCACAAAATTGGTGGCGAGAATCTCAAGCAGCCACTGCAGAGCAGAAACTGCTACCTTAGCATGCGTGACATGCAGACTAAGCCATTGCGTTGGGAAGGCTTCTCCATTATGAATGGATTGGAACACTTTGAAAGCTTTCACCAAGAACTCTCGCTGCATGATCTTTGAGTCCGATGCAGTTGTACTTGTGAAAAGCTGGCCTTGTGGAGGGCCATTTTGGAAGAAAGTGTCCAGAACAGCAGCAATCTCCATCAGAACCTCAGAGGGTACATTCGCTGCATCCACAGGCATGTTTAGAAATGGGTAGTGGCTTGGGAATAGATATGAGAGTGACTTCTTCGACCTGTTCATGGACAGCGAGGATACTCTTCCATCACCCCCATCCTCCATGAAATCATCGATGACATGGTATGCCTCGACCAACCTCCAGATGTAGTGCAGAGATTGAGCCGGGATTGAGATTTGCGCTTGCTGCGTACGCAGAATAGAACAGCACATTCTTACACCCTCGATCTTTTGCTCGGTCAAATTTGCAGCATCTGGCCAATAATCTTCAAGCCATCCGATTGTCAAGGCATGAAGCTTAGGCAACACTTCAGGGTCGGAGAAAGTGCCTTGCCCAGACAATTCTTTGACCATGATCAATCTGTGTATACGCAGACCACCCTTCTTGCTGGCGGATGCACTCATCATGCCTTCGACGACGTCCAATACATCATCAGCAGACATGACATGAGCAAGCTCAGGAAGCCAGGAAGAAAATTGTTGCATAAGGATAGTCTGTGTGCCGTAGAGATCTTCTCTAGGGTTTCTCATCAGGTTCACCAATGCGACTGAAACAGAAGAGACAGCATTGCTCAGAGAGGAGGTGCTTTTGGGTGACCCAGGTTGGCCGCGGTTTGTGACAAACTTCATTACCTGGCCAGAGACTTTCAAGGTGCTACGAAGCTCTCTTGCATCTTCGACATCGTAAGGTCTGCTGATGAAGGCGCGTAAAGCTCTGCAGACACCTTTGGAGGCATCGTGTGAGTGTTGGCGCTCTTGGATGTATTCTTCGAACAGAGTTTTTGTGCTACTGAATCGACGATCGCGCGTAAGATGAAGCATGTGGACCAGACACGACAAGGCCCGATCGGTGAAGTTTTCTCCAAGGTTTACTCCAGTTCCAGTGTCATCAACCACGCGGTAGAACACATCAAAAATCTTGTCAAGTGCTGTCAGCACAGGCTTGAAGAACTTGACGATCTCTGCTTCCGGTGCTTGCTTGAAACCTCCTAGCAGAGGCATGAGACCTTGTACAGTTGTTCCATCCCATTGAAGAAGAGAGCTGATGGTGGGGTCTTGAGGTGTAGTACTACTACTCAGCGTGACGTCTACCGACAATGCCGCCATCGGCGTATTTTCCTGTATCTGTAGTTGATCCAAGCGAGATGGTAGCATCTGGTATGCGCCTCTACCATGAACAGTGCTAGCAGTGTATTCGCTGTAGTCCCAAAGAGCCAGCGTTTGTTGGCCATGGGTACATACAGCACCCTGATGATCCCAAAGAGGTATCCAAGCCAATGCGAAAGGGAACTGGTTGCCCTCAGCAATACTCAGGACAACATGAGCATGCGGAAGGTCTTCGTTGGGGACCGACAAGCGAATAGTCTGATTCCAGATCTCATTACGGTCGATAGCAGAAGTCCTGAAAGCAGTATGAGGCGGTCGATTCGAAGTCGGCCAGATCGAGCTTTCAATCCGCTTCCCTGATTCGGTGCGCACCTCAAGTGTCAGCTGCAGGTTTCTCAAATCCGCTTCATTAGGTATTGATACGCTTCCTTCTTGAGGATGGAAGCAGCGAGCGCCAGATGGGAGGATGGGTTCTTTGAGTGTCAGATACACGTCGCTTCTTTGCTGAGCTGATCCGGAAGAAAGATTTAGTGCTTGAGTACAATAGACGTCTCTTAGTAATGCGGGATGATCTTTGATCAGCGCATCCGCATTCGCGTGAGCAAAAGCATGTAGATCGAGTTGGAAGTTTCCAACCGAGCTTGCCTTGGTGAAGCTTCCCATTGGACTGCGGACAAGATTTTTGATGACTTCTTCCCAACCATCAACTCCAGTAGTAGGTTCCTCAATGACTTCTTCAAAAGCCTCAGCAGGGGTCCACAATGAAATATTGTGGATGATATTGCCATGTTGACGAATGAGCTCGCCAATTTCTATGGCGCCATAGCCAATGACACGCCGCAACTTCTTTTCTGCAGTCGGGGGACGTCCTTGGGTGTCCGCTGTCACAGGCGTCTGTGGTCGACCTCTCAATTTCGATCGTGAAGATTCTCGAGTTGGAGGTCGTGCTTGGTCCTGGGAAGTGCTTCTTTCTAGGGTCTTCCGGCCCCGTTGACTACCCCAGAGGAAGCTGCGACGTGCTCCCGTACTCTCAGAACGGCTATGGGATTCCGGACGTTCTCCTTGAGGCACCGCGGGAGAAGGTGCGATGGTTCTTTTTCTAGGAGCTTCCTCGCGATGGAGCAGACAGACAAGATATAGATGGGAGCTTGGATCTGTAGCACTTCCTATCTCAGCTTTGGTCAAGTCTGTGAAAAGTGTTTTTGGCAATTGGTTTGGTGTAAGACTCTCGAGAGAATGACGATCGAAAGGCACCTCAACAGCAAAAACCTCGGACACAGCACGTGGGACTGAATCTGATGCTTGACGACACAAATACATGTGCAATACCCCAGACTCTCCACTCATATCGCCAGTTTGTTTTAAATCAACCAGCAAGTGTGAAACCAAAGACTCTTGAGCAGGAGGTGGAGGAGGCCTATCGCGCATGCTCATTAACGCCTGCAGCTCCAGCATTTCTGGGATGCTGTCCTGTGCGGTGAGGATGCGACCTTTCTCTTGTGGACTCCGGACTATGACTTCGCCATGAAGCAGCTTGTTTCCGTCGACCAAATCCCATACTGTCCTCTCTCTCAAAGATGCAAGCTCTTTCTCTGTTAGAAGATCGTGTATCAACTGCTTGCGAGCATTGTCCAGTCTTCCAGCCAAATCTGACAGCTTTTCCAAAAGGTCGTACTCGTGGTTGAGTACTAGTTGATGTACATGAGTAGAATGCCATTCGCGCAGACATGAAGAGATCTCGTCGACCAGAGGTTCTTCATTCGAAAAGGGGGTCGCGTCGCCGATACGGAGGGCAGGCAGAGGAGCCTCGTCTTTGAGAGCACCCACCGGCCTAGGCTGCACGTCCACAGGCAGCAGGTGCGCATCGTTTGGTCTGCGTGGTAGCAGACGTGTCCGTCTCTTCGACTTTCCTCGGCTTGGTGCAAATGGCGGCACTTCCGGGGCAATGTCTCCATTCTGAGCACCTCCATTTGCCTGAGCAGTATCCAATTGTTCCTTCTCTTCTCCAGCAGTCTGGCTGTCTTCAGTCAAGACCTCGCGGATCTCAATGCAGTTGCGAGGGAAGATTCCAGCGTATGCTCGCGGCATCAGCGCTTGGCCGTTTTGACATTCCAGACCAGTAAGGATCGAAGGTTGTGATAGTAGCCATCCTCGACACCACTCATGAGTAGTTCCACCTATTTCCGTCACGTAGACATCGTCGCCAATCTCAAGAGCGACATCGTTCGGGTGGGTCGCTTCAAAACGCTGCACGCACACAGCATGTACGATGTTCTTGACCGGTCTCCACGACATGGGGGATGTGCTGACTGTTTCCTGCTCATATATGCGCTGTCTTCATGGGCCAGGAACGAGTTCACACAGGGTTACACGGCGTGTCGTGTGGGCTTAGCGGTGAGCGGTCGGTCGAACACGAGGGGCAGCTTGGAGCTGAGGACGATCAAGCAGCGTTTCCACAGACGATTAGCTAACGAGCGACTGCCTCGACATATAACTTTTGATCGAGACGAAGGGCGCAGCTGTAACAGTGAGAAGGTTTGAGACCGCCTGCCGTCGTTTCGGATATCTATGCGCCTACAAGTCCGCGCGTTTCTTGGTCTTGCTTCTCTTTTGCTACGAGTATCTCGTCCCCTGTGCTGCTTTTCTCGGGGTGACCCCTAGAACTGGGCTGATGCGATTCGGTCTCCGCTCAATTCAAGGAGCATGATAGGGAACGTGTAAAGGAGACTCACTGATCGATGACTCCTATACCGACTGCCCACGAACGCGCTCAGGGTACTCTACCAAAAGGTTATTTCGGGCTTCCAATGGCTTCATGGCACGGACCATCTCATCTTCTTGAAGGTCGCACTGTCTCAACCAGTGCAGATCCTCCATCTTTTGCTGATCTTACCGTCTGTCTTGTGTCCATCACACCTGCCACCCGTGCTTGGTAGTACTTGTGCCGTCCTTAGGGTTGATATGCGATGGAGACTTTGAGCGTGGTCGAACCAAGTCGCACAGCCGTCAGCCTTCAGCTCGGGTTCAGACGCCCTTCTCACCCTGTCGGTTTAGATTCCAGCAAACACCAGACGATCATCATGCCGTGCTTGCCGGGAAACATTACAGTAGCGACAAGGTCGAAACTGCGAGAGAACTTTTTTGGCAGTTTTGGGATTGATCGCTGTGTGCCTTCTGAATCGTTGTCGATACCAGGCGCATGATTTCTCTGACTCGAGTGACACCAGCTGGTGAAGATCTGGTCTCGAAGATGGAAGAAGTCTGTTGGAAGCCATAGTCGCCGACGTCTTACTAGAAATTGTCGATCTTCCGATACGTTCGTTAACAGCTACTCACTGTGTTGTCTTGGAGAAGATACGCACGCTGGAGAAGATTTCTCTATGCGTTTAATTTAATGCCCACTGCGAATTGATCTGAAGCTACCACGTTCGGAGCGGAGAACCACCGTCCGTGTCAAGAAGAAGACATGATCATGAAAGCTTAAAGGGTTGTCGACTGCGCGATGCATCGGTGCTTCTTTCCTGATCAGTAACGAGATCAGATGAAAGGCTGGAGAATCTCACGATCTGTGGAGACTGGAGAGGAGACCCCTCTTTGACCTTTCCCACAGCAATCCACTCTCGATACGACCCAACTACGACTGCGTGCGGAGTCGTGCGGGATGCCTACCATTTCCCATACAGGACGACGTCATCATAGCAAGCATCTCTAGGGCTAGTTCAGTACTCAAATAGGTTATCTCATAGCTTATAAATGAGACGCCTCTACGCGTGACAGCTCGTCGAAACACAAGCAAATGGTTCAATCGCTCCATCATGTTGGTTCGTAGAATAGCTGCCATTGCAGCAACGCTCCTCTCGAAAGTCTTTGCCCAGAATATCATCAGCCTTAGTGGCCACGACTGGATCTTGTCAAACTCGGACTTGAACATTTCCTGCCCTGCCTCATTGCCATCTCAAGCTCATCTTGACCTTCACGCCTGCCAGGTCATAGGGTCGCCATACTATGGCCTCAATGATTTCAACCTTCGGTTTGTAGCCTGGGCCAATTGGACATATACCAGTGCTCCCATTTCCAACCTCCAAGCCAATTCATCTTCAACATGGCTAGTGTTCAATGGACTAGACACCTTCACAAGCATATCATTCTGCGGAGAGCACGTTGCCGCAACAAACAACCAGTTCCGTCAGTACTATTTCGATGTCTCGGCCATCCTCGACGACTGCCAGGACGAACCAGTTCTTAGTGTCAATTTCGGAAGTGCTCCAAAAATAACACAGGAAATCGCAGACGAACCTGGTCAAGAGACATGGCCATACGGGATCGAGATCATGTATGAGTTTCCGAACAGGCAATTTATGAGGAAGGAACAGAACGATTTTGGATGGGATTGGGGTCCAGCCTTTGCTCCTGCAGGTCCATGGTATGTGTTGTGGAATCGCGGTCAGATATGAGAAACGTGCTTATTGTTTGATTCTACCAGGCAACCAGCATGGATAGTGCAATTGAACAACCCAGAGGTCTACATCAGGAACTCTCTTGTCGATATCTATCGCCAAGGACAGCTAAACAACCTACCTCCAGATCAGAGCCAGCCATGGGTTGTGAATGCTAGTCTGGACTACTTCGGAGCGATTCCGAATGGTGCATCTCTACGCTATACCATCTCTACTCCGGACAATACTACTGTTTCGAGCGGGTCGTTATCAAACATTAATATAACCCAGGGTACAGTGACAGGATCGACAGTGGTCGACTCTTCTCTTTTCGAGCTATGGTGGCCGAGTGGCTTAGGACCACAAACACTGTACAACATGACCATAACTCTCGAGGACAGCCGGAACAACACACTAGCAAGTGTCAACAAAAGGACCGGTTTCCGCACCATTGTCCTGAACGAGAACCCGATCAGCCAAGCACAACTTGATCAAGGGATAGCACCAGGCAACAACTGGCACTTCGAGATCAACGGACATGAGTTCTATGCTAAAGGCTCAAACTTCATACCACCTGATCCTTTCTGGCCTACTGTCACCGAGGACAGAATGCGAACGCTTTTCGAGGCCGTAGTTGAGGGGAATCAAAACATGCTTCGCATTTGGTCTAGTGGAGCATACCTTCCCAGTTTCATCTATGATCTTGGAGATGAGTATGGTATCCTCCTTTGGAGCGAGTTTGAGTTCGGAGATGCTCTGTATCCTGTAGATGAACTTTTCCTCGACAACGTGAGGGAAGAGGCAGAATACAATGTGCGACGAGTCAACCACCATCCCTCGCTGGCTGCCTGGATGGGAGGGTACGTATCTCGATAGCGTGACCCGCGGCAATCGCTGACGATATTCTAGCAACGAACTGGAAAACTTGGAGTTGGCGAACGTTAACAAAACAGCTCCAGAAGAGTATGATCGCTACGTGTCTGAGTATGAGAAGCTGTTCCTCGACGCTCTTCTTCCAGTAGTATTCGGCAACTCTCGAAGTATCAGCTACGCACCCTCTAGCACAAGCAATGGGTGGCTGGAGCTCAATTTCTCCAACCCGATCCCCATCGTTGAGCGATACAACAACCTGACCGAAGGGTCAGTTTACGGCGAGACAGGTTGGTGAATCAATTCTTGCCTTTCCGTGTGCTAAACCTTGTCACGCGTACAACTATGAAACAGCACAATTTTAGCATTGTTAGGGGTAGCCTCCACTGAGAGCGTGGTAATTAGCGTCTCTCTACGGACGACTTACCGATCTGAAAAACATTGTGCGTTTTTACAGGCCAGACGACTCCAGGCGTGGCCGCAGGAGATGGCTGGAAGTGACAGGTTTTAGCATACGGGGAGGTGGAACGACTCTATGCTGACACACGAATACAGATCATTACAATTATGATCCGACCGTCGCTTTCAACCTCTCCTCATACCCTATCGGTCGTTTCTCAAACGAATTCGGGTACCACTCCATGCCCTCCCGCCAGAGCTGGCAACAAGTGATCCCAGAATCCCAGCTCTACTTCAACTCTTCCTACGTCCAGCTACGCAATCGCCACTACCCACCTGGCGGTCTAAACACCACAAACTACTATAACAGCAGTCTTGGAATGGGCGAGATGACAAGAGCTGCTATTGAGTGGTATCCTGTGCCAAACAAGATTGATAGTGTGGCCAATTTCTCTGCTTGGTGTCATACTACGCAAATCTTCCAGGCAGATTTCTATCGCTCGCAGATTGAGTTTTATCGCAGAGGTAGTGGACTTCCTGAGCGTCAGTTGGGATCTTTGTATTGGCAACTTGAGGACCAGTGGACGGTATGTATCTTGACAGCTGGCAGAAAAGATATGTGGACTGACCTGATCAATGACAGGCACCCACCTGGGCAGGCATCGAATATGACGGTGAGCTTGGAGCTGGCCGCTGGAAAGTGTTGCACTACATTGCAAAGGACGCATACCAACCAGTCATCATCGCACCATACTATAATGTCACGACAGGTGATTTGGAAGTATACGTAACCTCTGATCTCTGGCAAGCCGTGTCAGGAACAGCTAGCTTCAGCTGGTACAACTGGTCAGGTAATCGCCTAAACATCTCAGCAGCACCCAGCGCACAAGTCAACGTGGGCGCCATCAACTCCACACGCGTGCTTTCGACCAACACTTTCGACATCTTGAACAGCACTGGCTTCAACTACTCGGATGTGTTGCTGCACATGGAAACGACAGTCCAAGGTATGATGCCCAACAGCAATCAGAGCAAGACATTCACACATGAAAACTGGTTCCACGCGTCTCCATTGTCGACAGCAGCGATGGTAGATCCTGGGCTTGAGTTGTCGTATTCGAACAGCACCAAGAACTTCAGTATAACTGCGACTTCTGGTGTGGCTGCTTGGGTGTGGATAGACTATCCAGCAGGCGCTGTGGTTACTTTTGATAGCAATGGATTCTGGTTGCTGCCAAACCAGACACGTGAAGTTGGGTACAAAGTCAAGGCCGACTCTACTGAGGGTGGATGGATTCAAGGAGTCTCGGTGGAGAGTCTGTACAATAACACGATTGCGTGATGAGTTGCTCGTGGAGAGTAAGCACTTCTTGCCTTCTCACTAGCCGTAACACAAATCTCAAAAGCAGTCGTGCGTTATGACAGACAGCCAACAAATGACTTGCCGGTGGGATGTGGTGCCAGTATGTTCGTTCTGCATGGGTTCGAGACATTTGAGTGACGGGACTCGGTTTAAGATGTTTCCTCAGTCGTGCCTTCCTTAGATTTGGCTCGGCGTTGCTCTTGCCACTCAGACCTGTAGGAAAGCTCGCCATCGACCGCTCCACGTTGCGAAAAATCGAGCAGAGAAACGTAATCGTCAAATTTTGCCACTTGGTTCACAATGGCATCGATTGAATAATTCGTCGAGAAAGTGGACGAGTGAACAGTCCAGATGTGCAAAGTGGGGGGTCCAAATCACATGACGACGGTGGTGCGCAGAAAAGTCGGAAACTAAGCGAGGACCACGCTGCCAAGACTTGCACGGCGGGCTTTTGCAAATTTGATTTCCTCCAGCCTTTCACTCTTCAGGTCCTCCTCGTTGCAACTAACCACAGCAGTCAAGCAAGATGTCGCACAGAAAGTTCGAGGCTCCCAGACACGGCTCTTGTCAGTACCATCGCTACAGCTACACGCTCAATCGGAATCCCATCTGGACGAATTGCTAATGCGCGCGCAGTGGCCTTCCTTCCTCGCAAGAGAACCGTCCACCACCGTGGTAAGGCCAAGTCGTTCCCCAAGGATGACTCCAAGAAGCCCGTCCACTTGACTGCTGCCATGGGCTACAAGGCCGGCATGTCCACCATCGTCCGCGACCTCGACCGTCCCGGTGCCAAGCTCCACAAGAAGGAGATCGTTGAGGCCGTCACCATCATCGAGACCCCTCCCGTACGCTATCCCGACCTTCCAATCCGACTCGAAACAACTACTAACACGCCCTGCAGATGGTCGCCGTTGGTCTTGTTGGCTACATCGAGACTCCCCGCGGTCTCCGCTCGCTGACCACCGTCTGGGCCGAGCACTTGTCCGACGAGGTCAAGCGTCGCTTCTACAAGAACTGGTACAAGTCCAAGAAGAAGGCCTTCACCAAGTACGCCAAGAAGCACTCCGAGAACGCTGGCCAGTCCGTCACCCGCGACCTCGAGCGCATCAAGAAGTACTGCACTGTCGTCCGTGTCCTCGCCCACACCCAGATCCACAAGACCCCTCTTAAGCAGAAGAAGGCCCACCTTATGGAGATCCAGGTCAACGGTGGTTCCGTTTCCGACAAGGTTGACTTCGCCAACGGCCTCTTCGAGAAGCCCATCGAGATCAGCTCCATCTTCGAGAAGGACGAGATGATTGACTGCATCGCCGTCACCAAGGGTCACGGTTTCTCTGGTGTTACCTCCCGTTGGGGCACCAAGAAGCTCCCGAGAAAGACCCACAAGGGTCTCCGTAAGGTCGCTTGTATCGGTGCCTGGCACCCTTCGCACGGTATGTTTCGACTGACATGTTCTATCCTTGTCCACTCACTAACACCCTCTCAGTCCAGTGGACCGTTGCCCGTGCTGGTCAGGACGGTTACCACCACCGTACCTCGGTCAACCACAAGATCTACCGTATTGGCCGCGGTGACGATGCTGGCAACGCCTCGACCGAGTTCGATGTCTCCAAGAAGACCATCACCCCCATGGGTGGTTTCGTCCGCTACGGAGAGATCAACAACGACTTCCTTATGCTCAAGGGTTCCGTCCCTGGTGTCAAGAAGCGCGTTGTCACTCTCCGCAAGTCCATGTTCATCCACACTTCCCGCCGTTCCACCGAGAAGGTCGAGCTCAAGGTCAGTCCATCCTACTTACTCTATAACAACGCTCATGCTGACTGGTGCGTTTTCGCAGTGGATCGACACGTCCTCCAAGTTCGGTCACGGTGCTTACCAGACCCCCGCCGAGAAGAAGCAGTTCATGGGTACCCTCAAGAAGGACCTCGAGCGTTCCGCTTAAATGCTTTCTTCACGATAGTAAAAAGTCTTACTTGCGACATGACCGGCGTTTTGTTATTCAATTAGCGGTCTGGCAACTGGGGAAGACGAGTGCTAAATTTCAAAATGATTCCCACCCCAACCAACTTATGTTTTTCGTTCTTTCAATTTTTCGTTTTTGTGCATGTTCGATTATTCACAATGCCCACTCTGTGCTACCTTTAGTTTGACCACCCACTGATTACAGGTGTAGACATACTCTTCAAACACTCAAACCATGTCGCCACTCTGACTGAAGATCATGGCCACATTGCCAAATGATTCATATCTGTCCTATACTCGACTTCGTGCTCTGACCCAAGCAATGTACATGTAGAGGTATAGTTGTCGAACCAAGACCGAGCTCCCAACCTGGTGAGTGGCCTCGAGTGGCCTCGAGTGGCCTCACTAATCAATCGTCAAAAGGCACGGTGTTTTTGGTTTTGCTATGATTCTCCAAAGAGAGCACGAAGTTTTTGTCCTTGACGAACTAGCATCCGTCGATCCTGCTGTGCAGGACGCCCAAAAGAAAGATTGTGATGAGTCACCAGCCCCTGCGATACGAGCATCTGTCGACACTGCTGCGAAGAGCTATCCATCAGAAAGACCGTAGTGGGATGTCAGCCTCAGCAACGCAGTTGTCCGTCGACACTCCCTCGAGGAGCCAGTCACCGGAAAGACCGCAGAGGCACCAGCTTCCGCACCATGGTCATCCATCGACACTCCCGCGAGGAGTCTTCCCCAAGAAAGAGACCAAAGACCTCTCAGCCGCTACGCCGCAGGCTGTCGTCGACACTACAGATTTGTCATCGGGAAAGGCTTCATGTGAAACCTAGCCTCTGCCGGCTCAATCAGTGGCCGTTGATGTCGCTCTTTCTTTGGCCCGTCTCCTTCCGCCAGAACTATTCTCAGTCGACTCGTCATTCCAAGACCTCGCCAACTCGCTGTGACAAGTCTCGCACCTTATATACTGCCACTCCAAGCTCTCACTGATCACCATGACAAGATGTTCGACACACAAGACTGTCCAGCGGTTGTTCTCGGAATCTTCGATTGATAAGGAACGAAGCATTCGAGAATCACAGACAGGGCAATGGTAGATTATGGGGGGAAAGGAGTTTGTACACATCTCGAGAGTGGAGAAAGGACATTCGGTCTTCGACGATGAACAAACAAGGCAAACTCACTTGTCTCCAAACTCTTCGTTTCTTGTCGTTGAAGACCTTCTATCGCTACTTGAATCATTCGTCCCATATCCAAGACTGGTTGGTTGCATTTAAGCTTCCCGTTCATTAGCATCCTAGACTAAGCGCCATCTGTTTCTAGAGAAAAACAAAAGGATGAAGAAGCAGTAAGATCGCACACCATCAGCTACAATCTTGAGACATGTAGGATCGTTGTATTTCACTCTCCCTGGAAGTTATTCAACATCGAGGATTATCTTGCACTTCGATAGATACGTCAATAGCGCTGGCACATGAGGTGAGTAGTCTCCTCCACCATGCAATCGAACTGCTTTGGGGACTGACTCTTGGTTTCCGACAGAGGAAAGCAGGAAATGGGAAATAGATATGATCGGAGAGCAATTTGATTGGGTCTCTTCACGATTTTTGGATGCCCAAGCTCTGATGCCACGATCTCCGTGATCTCCATGACCTCCATGGCTACCACACTTGCTCTTACTCACTGCACTCCAGTTTTTCTTCTTGCCACGCTCATCCTTAGGAGGCCTCAGCCTCCTGCCTGAACGCGTGTCATTCTTTCGCCAGCCTCCGTTGCGACCAGGGTGTTCGCATCATAGCACGGCCTACAGACGTAGCCTCTGCACAATTCACACTCTTGAATTGCGACACTGGAATACTTGGTTAGCATTGTAAGATATTAGCACCGAGTTGCGTACGTTCTACAACCCTGCTTTTCCCTGTTTGGGGCTCCTCGTCCGTCCTCGCACTTGAACGTGTGGCGAGAGTCGTGGCCGTAACCAAAGAATTGACTGTGATCTGTCCATCCATGATTACAGGTTTGTGCCTTGGCACATTTGTGATTATTGCGCATCACAAGATCGTCGAGAGTGATGTGGATTCGTTCCTCGTCATGGCGTCCTTCGTCTTCCATGTCTTCGTCTTTTTCTTCATTGGTATCCAGGGTATCCCTGGCTGGAGGGCTTCCACGAGTAGTCTAAGATAAGTCAGCACAAAAAGAGCAGGAAAAGAAAGAGGGCGAAAGAACGAACGGAAGCTGCAAGCTTGGCTGGCATAAACTCAGTACGATATGTACCGAAAGAAGGTTGGGCGAAAAGGGTTGGCTGCCATCTATCTTCGGCAGAAGTACGAAGCTGCGTGCGTGGTTCAACAAGAGCTGAGGCTTGCGTACGTGATTGGAGAGGAGCAGTGGTTTGCGTGCGTGATTGATGAGGAGCAGTGACTTGCTGATCCGATTGAGGAGGAGTAGTTCGCTGCAGGTATGATTGTCTTGCATCAAGCTTTTTGTGTTATTTCGGCATCTCCAGCATCGATCCCAGACATTAAATACTTATCAAAAGGCACAATGATTTCCAGACCCGTGATGATGTCCAAAGATAGAAGACAATACGACGACTCTCAGTGGACGTAGCTCGACACTACAAAAACATCGTGCATTTTGACAGAGGGTTTGGACGCGTGCTCTGGAGTCGAGAGAAGAGGCTTAAATTCAACATCTCCATCATCGATCTCAGGCACGAAATTCTTATCAAAGTGCACGATGCTTTTCGAATCAGTGAGTTTGTCCAAAGAGAGCATGAGAAATGATTTTTTATCAGACACTCCATTTGGGGGTTCACGTGCTCTCTATGGACAGAGAGTCGGATTACGAAATCACTGTGCGTTTTGACAGCAGAATTCTAGGAGTGCTTTGTGCTTGGGATACGCACCTGTGATTGAACATCGGACATTTGAGCCCCTTGTTTTCTTCGAGCTGCTTGTGATCTCTTTAACCGACGACTAGGGAGGTTGCGTCTGTCAAAATGCAAGATGATATTCGATCTCATCGGCCGGCCCCTGAGAGGCTGATTGTGGGTGTCAAGTGAATGATATTTACCTTTATATAGAAAAATCAAGCATCCTTCAAAACGTCCTCTCCAGAGAAGAACCAGCCCTGCTTCTTCACTTCCTTGGCCCATGGCTTCTCCTTCACTACCTCGACTTTTTTGACTTCCGGTTCCTTTCCGGGCGTTACGGCAACAATAACAGCGGCAGGGGCTTTCACTTCTTCGATAACCTTGTCCTTCTTGTAAGCCTTGCCTCCAGATCTGTCATCCTTTCCAGCCAGCAGTGCTCCCAATCTCTCTTGCTCAGTGCCAACGACCTCCAGCTTGGCAGCAAGTTTCTTGGCCTTTCTCTTCTCTCTCTTGTGCTGACGGATCTTTTCCTCCTTTTCTTCTTGTTGGTGGCGTTCGTACTCGGTATTGATAGTCTTGTCGAGTAGCTTGTAGATAACCCATGGGGGCTTGTTGAGGTAGTATTTCTTGACATCCCTCTCAGGAGCCAGGATGAAGACGTCGTTGTCTAGCATGTATCCGATGGTGTTGTATACGGCGTCGAGTGCGGTGAGTTCCGGCGGGCATGGATTCTCCGGGTTGAATCTTCCCTGTCTTCATGTCAGCGAGCCTTTCCGTTCCTTCTTCGAAATTACTTACACGATCGAGTTTGCAAATCAAAATCCACTCGCTCTGTGTTGCAGCGATGAGTGCATAACCGATCTCCTCTCCATCCGCTTGCAGAGCTTCGTACAGCTGATCCTGCAGCTTTTGCACCAAGTTTCTGTTCTTGACTTCGGTATCGGGGTAGATTGACATGCACTTGCTACGATCGTAGGGGCGGACTGTGTAGTCAAGGCCTTCCAGTTCGGTTTGGAGGGCGGTAAAGTTCCCGAAGAGCTCAACATCGAGGTTGCGGATGCGGCCGAGAATATCGTAGTTTGGGTATCTTGGAAGGTGATTGGTCACGCATGACTCCCACTCTCGCTGTGGGCAGAAATCAGAGACATTCTGTCAGGAGAATAATGTCAAGACTCACAGCGCTGACATCAACGGGCGCTACCATAGCATCTGGTTGCTGGGCGTGAAGAAGGATTTGGAAGCGGATTCCCTGTTGAGGTGTCAGATACGATCTGTGCAGGGCCTGGTTATGTGGCTGAGTTACCGAGTAGGGTGGCATCTTCGCGATACCAGTAGCTTAGGTCGTAGGGTGATGAGAAGACAGTGCTCGGAAACGAGAATTGGCCTCAGAAAGTCTTGGAGTCAATAATGAGAGGTAGAGAGTGTGACTGAGGGTAGTTGTGACGGCCGTGCCTATCACTTTTCAGTCTTTGGTGGGAGTGAAAGGAGTTGAACAGCGAGGCTTGTGAAATTCAGAACGTGAGCAAACGGAAATGTTGCGGGAAAGAGTAAAAGCAAACGAACTGCTCTTCCTTGAACAATGTAAAGATTCTCGACTTGACAACTTGCTGCAACCTCACTTCTGCTTGGTTGTTGCATGCGTCAGACCTACTACTGTTGAACTTTGTGTCATGCAGATTTACAGCGGTGCAATGTTCACCACTATCTCCTCACTGTTGTATGCTTCCGAAATACATGTTGCTCGAGACAAGCTAGGCCAGAATAAAAGATAATGAAGCGGCGTCAGAGAAGATACTGTACGGTGTTGTAATTGTGTCGTTGTTGGACGTTGACATTTTCGTGTTGCAGTGATCGTAATGTAGGCATCAAATCTGTCATGTCTGTTTGTTGAACGCATGCCATAGATCTGGCCTGACAAGACGACCAGAGCTCTCCAGAGCTTTCCAGAACATATAGACGGGGCAGAATTGATCCCCAGTACATGGGTCAACGTGCCAGAAGTATTGGAGTGCATGAAAAAAGGATGTGGTTGAGAGAAAGTGCAACCAGGGTCACCCGCTGAGCAAAGAACTGGTCAAACCGTAAAGCCGGCTCGAGCTCGGACACAAGCCTTGCGATTTACTCTGCTAGTCCTCGACACTTGGCAGTCAAAAGTTGGATAGCCTTCTGAAAACCAGCCATCCATCCGAGGTGATCGCACAGTGCATGTATCCTTCCGCTGCTGAGGTGATCGAAAGAGCAGATCATATTTTGATTACTCTGCAGAGCAGGGCTGGTATTGAGGGTGTGAAGAAGTATTGTTTACCTTGGACAGCATCTTCAAGAAAACATGTTGTGCCAGCATGTGATGCATGTGGCTGGGAGCACAATAAAGATGCGCGCTTTTGATTGGGCAATGGGGAGATTGTACTTTCCAGCAATCAGGATGGGAGAATGCGCCGAGGAGCTCTTCAAGAACCCTGGTCGGACACAGCAAACGCACCCATCCAAGCGAATGTGCGACATGATTTCCAGCCGTTGCTCGTTGTTTCTCCAATGCGGATGAGTGCGGTCGAGGATGTAACTGCGCCATCTGGGGTCATTTGAGATCTGAGAGGCTGGGTAATAATTCTGTCAAGCCTCTTGAGCCCAGAGCCATGGCTGTGTACAAACACAAATCGTGGGGTATGGATCTCATGGTTTGAGTGACCGAGCACAAGGATTGATGGATCGGAAATAATCGCACGTGTATCAACCCAGCGAGAGAGACCCTTTCCAAAATGCAGTAGGGGTATCGCATGGAAGCTTTAATGGCCAGCGTTTCGAGCGGTAGAAGGCAGGGGTCCTTGTCTAATTTACTGCCCTGCAAACTGTCATACAGCACCCATCAACGGGAGTGCTGCCAGTCATGGGCGACCACTGCTTCAGATCTCACCAGCGGTAACTCCTGGCGGCAAGCCTCGAAGGCTAGCTGTGGCTGGGTGATGTGGCACTGTGGCACAGTGGCTAAGCCCTGTCGTACCTGCATGAAAACAAGGAAACTGGCAAAAGGCAAAGTCGAGCTTGCCAACACATGATGGAGTAATCACGAGAGATCGTGGAAGGCGCTCGCGAGTAAGACATGAATTGAATCGTAAAGCTTGCGGATGATGTCAATCGATAAAGTGATATCAAGGGATCGTCAGGGCACGTTGGAGGAAGAAAAACAAGCAAGGTTCCGACTAGTTTGCAAGCAAGCGACTGCAGGGCGGTGGGAGCAACGGTGTGGATCTGGGGAAGCTCGGATGTGCTCCCACTGCGATTCACAGCAAAAGGAGAGCTGTAACACAAAGGAGATGAAGCATTGGAGGAACTGCGTTCGACACATCGCTTCGAAACAGAGACATAAGCCATTGAATGCAGAAGTCCTGATCTCATTTAGCCAACGGCAGGAGGAAAAGGCTCGTCGGCCGCCGTTGCCAGCTATCAGTGTTCCTGCACTGGACCGCTAAGCGGGAAGCCAGCGCCATTAGCGGCCGAGGGATTAAGTCGATCATGGTCACGAAAGCTACGTGGGTTATGTGGATAGTGCACGCTGGTGAATCAGGAAATGGTGGAAATGTGGGAAACTGGCTGGCAGTCTAGGCCGACGTAGGCACGGCATCGAGCGATTAGTGTGGTCAGAAAGTGAAAGAAGAGGCGTGACCGCATCGTAACAGCCTTCCTCGGCGGGAACTTAAGAAAGAGCTCGCGCATGCATCGTCACTGCGCATCCTTGACCAGCCATCAACACCTGCCTCCGAATTACCTTACTTCTCCCTCGCGTCTACATCTACCATCCACATCCCCTCATCGATAGTCGTTTCATTCTCCACACTCCAACCTCGTCTTACCGTTCCTCGTAAACGATCACTATCTGGTATCCTACTCCCAAGTATCTACCATCTACGCAATCATCATCACAATGAAGTACGCACTTTCTCTCATCGCCGGCAGTGCCGTCCTCGCTGCCGCCCAGGAGGGTCTCAGCGCTTGCGCTGTAAGTCTTCAATCTATCAAGATCTTCCAATTCGCTATGCGCTAACACAATGCGCGCAGCAAAACTGCTTCACCAACATGGTCACCATCGCTCAGACCCAATTCGGCTGTGCCACTGGCGACGTCTCGTGCTACTGCAACCACGCCAACTTCGGCTACGGTGTCCGTGACTGCGCCAACGAGGCTTGCGGCGCCGCTGATGCCGCTCAGGCCATTGGCTTTGCCAACAGCTTCTGTTCCGGTATGCATCATCTCAATACTCTCGCGAGCGCCAATACTGACTCTTTCTCAGCTGCCGTTTCTCCTAGCACCGCTTCTGTCGCCTCCATCCTGAGCACCATCTCCGGCTCAGGTTCTGGTTACGCATCAGCTACCTCTGCCGGCGCTGCTGCTGCTAGCTCTGCCGTAGGCGGTGCCGGTGCCGCCTCCTCTGGCGCCCAACAGTCGTCAGGCAGCACCTCGTCTGCCGTCACCACCTCTGCTCTGGTTGGCACCATCACTTCGGGCGGTAGCACCATCCCTACCACCACTGGCTTCTCTACGATCTACTCCGTCGTTCCTATCGTCGGTGGTATCGTTGGCGGTGCCTCCAGCGCTGGCTCGTCTGCCGCTTCAGCTGTTTCTTCCGGTGCCTCATCCGCTGGCTCAGCCGCCTCTTCTGGTGCCTCGT